>Ga0310694_10000916_pt1 | contig 36002 bp, 23 predicted proteins | sample 174DNAGHGhighgp2_FD_203884 | JGI IMG/M metagenome (GOLD analysis project Ga0310694, IMG submission 203884) | Sheep rumen microbial communities from Palmerston North, Manawatu-Wanganui, New Zealand - 1742 DNA GHGhigh gp2 (v2) (version 2) | ecosystem: Host-associated > Mammals > Digestive system... | reverse complement strand
GGGCAATACGTCACGAACGAAGAGGTGCTTGAGGCCCTGAAGCGGAAACACCCGATAGTCGGCAAGATTCTGGAGTACAGAGGGCTGAAGAAACTGTTGAGCACTTACATCGACGCCCTGCCGCAGCTCATCAACAAGCAGACGGGGCACATCCATACGTCGTTCAATCAGACAGTTACGGCAACGGGGCGTCTGTCGTCGTCGAACCCCAACTTGCAGAACATTCCCGTTCGCGACGCTCAGGGAAAAGAGGTGCGCAAGGCATTCATCCCATATCCGGGACAGCTTTTCTTCAGCGCCGACTACAGTCAGATCGAGCTGCGCATCATGGCTCATCTCAGCAAGGACGAGAACCTCATAGAGGCCTTCCTGCATGGCAACGATATCCATCAGGCAACGGCGGCAAAGATATTCAAGAAGCCCCTTGACGAGGTCACCCCAGACGAACGGCGGAAAGCCAAGACGGCCAACTTCGGCATCATCTACGGCATCAGCGCCTTCGGCTTGGCCGAGAGGATGGGCGTGTCCAGAACGGAAGCCAAACAGCTCATCGACGAGTACTTCCAGACCTATCCTGGCGTGAAGACTTACATGGACAAGAGCATCGCGATGGCTCGCGAAAAGGGCTTCACGGAGACCATCTTCAAGCGTCGTTGCCAGTTGCCCGACATCAACTCGAACAACGCCGTGGTTCGCGGCTACGCAGAAAGGAACGCAATCAATGCGCCCATTCAGGGTAGCGCTGCCGACATCATCAAGATAGCGATGATTCGCGTCAGTCGGCGCATGAAGCAGGAGGGCTTGAAGTCGAAGATGATTCTGCAGGTGCACGACGAACTCAACTTCTCTGTCCTGCCCGAAGAAAAGGAAAGGTTGCAGGCTTTAGTGATAGAAGAGATGCAAGGCGCCGCACAGCTCAGTGTCCCCCTCATCGCCGACTGCGGCTGGGGCACAAACTGGCTCGAAGCACACTAAAGAAGTGAAGAATTGAGAGTGAAGAGTGAAGAATTGAGAATTAAGAGTTGAGGGTTGAACTACGCCCTGAGGTTTTCCTTTTCGGTCTGTCTTATAAATACAATCACCTGTATTAGAGGCGTTTATAATGCAGCAATACTGTGTTCGGAAACACAGCGTGCTGCATCGGCTTTTGCAGCGTGCTGCGAAGGCCATCGCAGGCAGCTGCGTCGGGCTTCGCTCCATATTGCATTTTCCAACGCAGCATATTGCGTTTTTGAAAAGAGAATTGGAACCTACCTCACCATCTCCAGCATGCTGAGGTCGGACTCCTCGCCGACGACCCAAACGATGTCGCCCTGAGCGAACTGACGCTTTGCCGGAATCATGCCGATGTTGCCCTTTTCGTTCTCCACGCCAACCACCATGCAGTTATAACGCAGGCGGAAGTCAATATCCTGCAGCGTATGTCCGATGAGCGGACTGTTCTCGCCGAGCGTGAGTGAGGTGAGGGATAGCTTTTGCTTCTCCGTATTGCGCTCCTGTTGAGACAACACCTCCTGTTCGCTCCTCGAACGTATCGACTCGATGGCTTCTGCACCGCCCACGAATTCGAGTATGTCGCCAGGATAGATGCGGTGACTGCCTCCGGGAATGTTTATTCTATATCCTGAACGCAAGATGGCTGCAATGTGTACGCGGTCCGTCTTGCCGAAATGCAACTGCGAAAGCGACTTGCCGCCCCAACGCGAATAGGCAGGAACCTTCACACGCGCTATCTGCAAGTCTTTTCCCTTGAGCTTCTTACCATAACCGAGTATGTTTTGCTGCTCCCTGAGGCGCAGGTTCTGCTTGAAGGTACGCTCCATCCTGAGGCTCGTGTATTTGACGAGACGGCTCACCACCATCAGCACAAGGGCTCCGACGCTGATGAGCACTTCCCAAACCCACCAGAAGGGAAATGCCAACGACACTATATTATACACCAATACGAGTGCAAATAACATCTTTCCGAATAGCACAAGACGAATGAGGAAAGCATTCATTTTTCCCGATGAAATCAGGTATCTTACCTCTTTACTGCGGTTCTTCTTGATGGCAATTGGTCTGATGCAAGGCGAGAGAAGCATCAGGGTGATAATCAGCCCCACGATGTTCACATATCTGTCGCCTACAATGTGCTGGCACAAAGGCACTATCGTGGCAAAACTGAATAAGGCTACCGCTATGCTTATCGTAAGGTAGGCAGCCGTCAGTATCAGTACATCCTTGAAGAAACTGCGCCATGCAGTGGCAGTGGAAAGCTCAGGGCGACGGGCAGCACGCCTGTTGATGGAAAGCGACTGGCCGTGCTTGATGATGGACTGTATCTCGCTGCTCAAGGAACTCTCTACAAGGTTGGCAGCCTTCGGAGCCAGCTTGATGATATAAGGCGTCAGGAAGGTCGTGATGATACTCACCGCCACAACAACTGGATAAAGGAACTCACTGGTCACGCCCAGCTCTTGTCCCAAACCCGCAATGATGAAGGCAAATTCGCCTATCTGCACCATCGAAAAACCACTCCGAACGGCAGTCTGCACGTTGCCGCTCGTGGCGAAGAAACTCAAACTGCCGAAGAACATCTGTCCTATTACGACGGACAACGTCAGCACAAGTATGGGAAGCCAGTACTCGCTCAGCACCGACAGCTCTACCATCATGCCTACCGACACGAAGAAGACCGCTCCAAACAAATCACGCAGCGAGCTGACACTCTTCTCAATATTCTCTGCCTCGAGCGTCTCAGCCAGTATGCTGCCCATCATGAAAGCACCAAAAGCAGAACTGTAGCCAACCTCCGTGGCTATCACAGCCAGCAGAAAACACAATCCTACAGAGACGATGAGCAATGTCTCGCTGTTGATGTAGCTCTTTGCCTTACGCAAGAGAATGGGCAGCAGGTAAATGCCTACGATGAACCAAAGCATCAGGAAAAACGCCAGCTTCATAAGGCTCTGAATCAGCTGAGAGCCATGAAACTCACGACTGACAGCCAGAGCACTCAGCATCACCATAAGCAAAATGCCAAGAATATCTTCGATGATGAGCACCGAAATAACCCCCGAAGCAAATCGCTTAGTGCGAAGTCCCAAATCGTCGAACGCCTTGTAGATAATCGTAGTAGAACTCATGCTCAGCATCCCCCCGAGGAAAAGCCTGTCCATGTTGCTCCAACCGAACAACGAAGCCACCATGCCGCCTACGCCTATCATGCAGAACATCACCATGATGGCAGTCAGAATGGGTTGCATACCCATCTTAACAATCTTCTTGAACGAGAACTCCAGACCAAGTGTAAACATCAGGAAGATGACACCTATGTCGCTCCACTCCTCGATTCCCTCTACACTGCTGACCGACGGCGTATAGGGCATATGCGGACTCGCAAGGAAGCCCGCCACTATATAACCAAGCACGAGGGGTTGCTTCAAGCGCTTGAAGATGATGGTCACTACGCTTGCAACAACAAGAATATACGCTAAGTCGGTTATTAAAGAAGACACCCTAAATCAATTTACTATTTAATAATTTACTATTTACTATTCTTTATCTACTGTGCCGAAAGGTCGAGCATGCGGTTGATGCACTTCACCGCCTTTTCTGCTACCTGCTTCTCTACCTCTATCTCCGGCCATTCGTACTTCAAGCAGTTGTATAGCTTCTCCATCGTGATGAGCTTCATGAAGTTACACTCGTTGCAGGCACAGGTGCTGTCGTCAGGAGGAGCAGGCAGGAAAACCTTGTCCGGACAGGCTTGCTGCATCTTGTGGAGAATGCCGCTCTCTGTGGCAACTATGTATTCCTTAGCATCATCTTCCTGACTGAACTTAAGCAGAGCTGCTGTGCTGCCAACCTTGTCGGCTACCTTGACGATGGGCCCTTTGCACTCCGGATGCACGAGTATCTTTGCACTGGGATGTTCGGCCTTCATTGCAAGTATCCGCTCCAGGCTGAACTTCTCGTGGACATGGCACGCGCCATTCCATAGAACCATCTGCCTGCCAGTAAGCGAGTTGATGTAATTGCCGAGGTTTCGGTCCGGACCGAATATTATCTTCTCCTCCTTAGGCAGTGAATTTACAATCTTCAATGCGTTGCCACTGGTCACTACGATGTCTGTAAGTGCCTTGATGGCTGCCGTCGTGTTGACATAACTTATGACGGTATGACCTGGGTGGGCTTTCACAAATTCGCCGAACTCCTTTGGCGGACAGCTTTCTGCCAAGGAGCAAGTGGCGTTAAGGTCAGGCACGAGCACCTTCTTGTCTGGGCAGAGAATCTTGTTCGTCTCGCCCATGAAGTGCACACCGCACATCACGATGATGTCGGCATCCGTCTTTGCTGCCTGTTGCGCCAGCGCAAGACTGTCGCCCACGAAGTCTGCAATGTCCTGAACTTCACCCTGGGTGTAGTAGTGCGCCATGATGACGGCATTCTTCTCCTTGCACATACGGCGTATTTCAGCCTTCATGTCCGTTCCCTGCGGCACGGGTTCCGTGACGAAACCTGCTGCCTTCCACTTGTTGTCAACCATTTTTATATTATTATATATTCTTTTATATTTATTTATTAAATAGTATATGATGATGATGATGGGGCGTTCATAAGTTTATAACTTCAGGCCGGTTTCATCGATGAAATGAGTTGTTAACGCTGCTTCAACTGTGTGTGTCGGTTTATCAACAGTGTTGTTTTAGGTATTATGGTTTGATACTCATTGAGTTGCTCTGTTGTGTGCTGTAATGTTATGAACACTTGCTAACAATATGCAAAGTTAATAATTTTACCTTACATGCTGTCTTGATAACTGTCTTTTTTTGCGTTGAAATATGTTTTATAACTTTGTGTTGATGTGAATAAAGGGTATTGTTGTGTTGTTTTGCTGCTTTTTGTGTGAATAACTGCTGGTTTATTAACAAGGTTATCCACATAAAATGTTAACTTTGTCAACAGTTTATGAACCTTTACGGCATGAGAAAACTGAAAGTGACGGAGATGGGGCGGCTCAGTGTGGCTGAGTACAGGGCGTCGGACAAGCAGCCTATAGTGGTGGTACTGGATCATGTGCGCAGTCTCTATAATGTGGGGAGTGTGTTTCGCAGCAGTGATGCTTTTCGCGTGGAGTGTGTCCTGTTGTGTGGTATAACGGCGTGTCCTCCTCATCCTGAGATACATAAGACGGCTCTTGGTGCTGAGGAGAGTGTTGACTGGAAGTACTTCGAGCAGACGGATGATGCTGTGTGCTGGCTCAAGGAGCAGGGTTATACGGTTCTTGCCGTTGAGCAGTGTGAGGGCAGCACCATGTTGCAGGACTTTGTGCCTCAGCCTGGCAGCAAGTATGCTGTTGTGCTGGGGAACGAGGTGAAGGGTGTTCAGCAGCGGGTTGTGGATATGTGCGACGGCTGTCTGGAAATACCGCAATATGGTACGAAGCACAGTCTGAATGTGAGTGTGACTGCAGGCATTGTGCTTTGGCACTTGTCGCGGAAGGATTAGCAGCGTGCTGTGATGAAAAACACAGCGTGCCAGGTCTGGCGATGTGGCACGCTGTGTAGGGCTTTGCAGCGTGCTGAGTAGGCTGATGCAGCACGCTGAGTTTTTCTTTACTTCACTATGCCGTTGATGAGGTGCTGCTTTGCTTCATCCTTCACACTCTTTGCTTTGTCGAGTGCTTCCTTAGCCAGTGAACTTTCGTTCTGCAGGTTGTCGAGGTTGGTCTGCAGTCCTTCTATGTTGGTATTGAGTGCTTCGAGTTTCTGTTCAGCCTTCTGGAGTTTGAGTTGTGCCTTGTTGACTGCTGCTTCGAGTTTGGTTACTTTTGCCTGTGCTTTAGCCAGTTTGTTGCTTGCCTTAGCGTGTTTTGATTCGAGTTTGAAGCTTTTGCTTTGTGCTTTATTGAACCGTTTTTCGGCTCTATTCTCGAGGGCGGCTGCTTTTTTGGCTACTCTGAGGTTTTTCTGAGTCTTTTTGATTTCGGATTGCTTTCTGCTGATTTCGGATTTGAGGTCTGCGGTGTTCTCCAGCTTTGCTTTCTTCTTCAAGCTGTTGAGCTCTGTCTTTAGTTTGCTCAATTCAGAAGCGTACGCGTTCTTCCAGTCCTGGCAGCTCCTACCGTCGTTCATGCTTTGTGCCATTGAAGGCAGTGAGATGGCAAATGCCATCAGTAATAAAATCTTTTTCATAGTGGTTTAAATTTGATTTCTTTATTTTAAAATGTCTTATTCGGTGATATTATTATGTCGATGAAATGGGGTTTATTTGCAGAGTTCCTGGCATACGCTGTCCTGAAAGGCTCGTCCGAGTGATGATGCTGGAACGCCTTGGTTGATGATGGCGAATGCCAGTGTGTGTCCGTTTCCTGCCGTCAGGTATCCGGCCAGCGATGAGACGCCGGTCACGGTGCCTGTTTTGGCGAAGACGTTACCCTGGGCCGCAGTGTCGGTCATGCGTTTCTGCAGTGTTCCGTCGAAGCCGGCAACGGGCAGCGACGGCAGCAGATGGTCTTTGATGGCCGGTGTCTGCCAGGCGTAGCCAAGCAGTGCGACGAGCATCTCTGCCGACACATAGTTGTAGAGCGACAGTCCGCTTCCGTCGGCTATTCTGTATGGCGAAGGGTCGATGCCTATCTTCAGGAGCAGTTCCTCCGTTTTTTGTGCGGCTTCCTTGCGTCCGGCCCATTTCTTTCCCGATGTGGCTGCAGTCTGATAGAACATGCACTCGGCGTAGATGTTGTTGCTGTTCTTCATCATCGGTTCCAGCACATCGTCGATGCTGTGGCCGATGGAATAGACGGTGGAGCCTGTCAGGTTACCTTTTGTGGCTGCCTGCTTCTTTTTGTCCCACTTGACGAAGGCGTTGGCAGAGGTCTTTATGCCGGCTTTGGTGAGTGCCTGGCGCCAGGCCTTGTCGAAGCCATCTTTGCCATCGACGAGCAGTGCGGAGAGTGGTCCGTCCTCGTCGTCCCAGCACCATCCCATGCCGAATTCTTTGTCTTCGCGCATAGAGAGGTCGTAGATGACGTTGCCCCTGATGCTGCTGATGCCTTTGTTCTGCTTGATGGTGTTAGCAGCGGTGAGCAGTTCGCTGGCGGAGACGAGCGGGTCCATGCCGCCGCTCACGATGAGGTCGCCTTCCAGTACGCCGGCCTTCACCTGTCCTCTGATGCGGAACTCGGTGCGGAACTGATAGTCGCCGCCCAGGCAGTCGAGCGCCGTTACGGCGGTCACCACCTTCTGGCAGGAGGCGGGTCGCATCCGGTGGGCAGCATTGATGGCATAGAGCGGCTGCTGGTCTGTCAGGTCATAGACATAGAGCCCCAGTTGTGTCGTCTCGAAGAGCGACGACTGACAGAGCAGGTCGAGGGCCTGCTGCTTGTCGGCTTGCCACGTTCCCTCTGCATAGCGATAGACCTGCGAGACAAGCGGACGCGCGCTCAGCACTGCCTCTTCGCCATTGTTCACCTCATCTTCTGCACCCTCTGCAGGCTGTAGAACCTCCTGCGTTACGGCAGGTTGCATGTCTGTCTGATGGTAGGCACGATGTCGCACAGCCTTATGCGATGCGCACGAAGCTGTCAGGAAAAGGATGAGCAGGAACTTTGTGTATTTCATTATCTTACAATGTGATAAGCCGGATAGGCAGTTGTTTATCGCTGCAAAGGTACGACGAATAATCCGAAATACAAAGCCACCTTTTTAAAAATATTCGGCAGCATCGAAAATTGCTCTGAGCGGCCCGAGCCGATGCAGCACGCTGCGTTGGCCGATGCAGCTGCCTGCGTTGACCGATGCAGCACGCTGCGTTGGCCTTCGCTCCATATTGTGTTTTCCAATGCAGCACGCTGTGTCGGATTATACCCTCTGCAAGGGCGATATTTTGCCCTATATTATACAAAAAGTCGGAATAGGTAGAATATTATTCGCAAAAAGTAATGCTCTTTGAACAAAACATCTTACATTTGCAGTCCAATATAGTTTATTAAATAATGTGCACACAATGAAATCACACAAATATCTGCTTTTCGTGGGTATGACTTTAGGGCTGCTTACACTCTCGGCAACTGAGTTCGACGGATTCTATCTGTGGAGGAACGGCGTTTTCACCAAGTTCGACCTCACCGAAATGAGCTTCGAGGACAATAAGATAACCCTCGGCAACGCCACTTTCAGCGTGAGCGACGTGGACAGCATCACTTTCAGAAAACCCGATGAAACCGCCGGAATTTTGACAGACACCGTGTATGTGAACTTCGACGGACAGCAGGCGACGGTCGTCCCGGAGAACGTCGTCGGCATCACCTGCGAAGTGGATGGAGCCAACCTCACGCTGACGAACGACAATACGGACCGCGAGATGACTTTTGTCCTCAGCGGGGAAAGTGCGCAGGGCAGCTTCACATACAACGGCGAATACAAGGCCTGCATACAGCTCAACGGCGTCAGTCTGGTCAGCCAGACAGGTGCCGCGCTCGACATCAAGTGCAGCAAACGCATCGCCCTCGAACTGCTCAGCGGCACACAGAACTATCTGGAAGACTGCGCCGACAGCCTCGGACAGAAAGCCGCCCTTTACTGCAAAGGACACCTTGAGGTTAGCAAAGCCGGCACACTTACCGTGAAAGGCAACAACACCCACGCCATTAAGACGAAGGAGTACATGCTCGTGAAGAGCACCACAGGCGGCATCAGCGTCATCGGGGCAGAAGGCGACGGCATTCACGCTGGACAGTACTTCAAGATGAACGGCAGCACCGTCACCGTCAGCGGTGTCAAAGGCGACGGCATACAGGCTGAGGCAACCCGCGAAGGCGATGAATTCGACGGACAAGTCATGCTGCGTGGCGGCACACTCAACGTCAGCGTCACCCAAAGAGACGTGGCCGCCATCAAGAGCGACAGCCTGCTGACCATCTCCGGAGGCACCATCACAATCAACACCTCTGGCGACGGCTGCAAAGGCCTCAAGAGCAAAAACGACATCAACATCAGTGGCGGCGACCTCGACATCACCCAGACCGGCAAATACATCGTGGTGAACAACGACCCGGGATACGTGGTGGGCATCAAGGCAAGCGGCGACCTCGACATCAGCGGCGGCACAATCGTCATCAATAACACAGCAGAGGCAGGCAAAGGCATTAGCGCCGACGGCAACCTCACCACAAGCGAGGCGGACGCTCCACTCAGCGTCAACATCAAGGCCAATGGCTCAGGCGCTGCACTCGACCTGTCGCGTAACGTCGAGGACAACACCAGCTCGGGCACCGGAGATGGCGGCGGAGAGGAAGGCGACCAGGAGACCGTCTATCGCATCTGTGTGGCACTCAGCTCCACAACCAGCCAGTACTGGAAAAACGTCGTGTACCTCTACACCTCAAACGGTACTATGATAGACCAGCTGACCAACACCATCACCGTATCCGCTACAGGGCAGACCACGAGGACCTTCTTCTACTACGACTTCGACGAAGCCCCAGACGGACAGTTCTACTTTGCGAGCGACAATTATCAGCGTCAAGGCGGTGGCGGCCCGGGCGGCGGTGGCGGCGGACAAGCCTACACGATAAAGACAGGCAACCTGAGCGGACCGACCGACACGAACCCTTCTGTCTATTACTACATCAACACGTCCAGCCCGCAGAGAAGTGGCACGGTCTATACGTTCACCGCCTCCGACTACACGTCTCGCTATGCTAATGGCACCATTACGGACAGCGGCTCCGTAACTCCATCCAGCGGTAAGTTCGCAACCGCCGCAGGTATCAAGGGCGACGGCAACATCAACATCGGCGGCGGAACCTTCATCATCAACAATTCCGGCGCTGCTGCAAAGGGCATCTCCTGCGACAAAGTGCTCCGGACAACAGGAGGCAACATCACCATCACCAATAGCGGAACGGGCACAGGAACTACCAGCAGCTACTCCACAGCCAAGGGACTGACCTCCGACGGCAGCATAGAACTGTTGGGCGGAACCATCAATATCAGCATGACAGGCCAGGGAGGCAAAGGCATCAAGAGCGACGGAACGCTCATCGTCGGCAAGAGCGACACAGAAGGCCCCGTGCTGACCGTCAGCACCACGGGCGCCAAGTACCTCAGCACATCCTCCGCAAAAGCCATCAAGGCCACAGGAACCATTACCGTGAACGGTGGAGAGATGGTCGTCACGACTGCCTCGAACGGCGCTGAAGGAATGGAGAGCAAACTCAAGTCGAACGCCTCGATTGTCTTCAACGGCGGCAAACACTACTTCAAGTGCTACGATGATTGCATCAACACGGCAGGAGCAATCAAATTCCAAGGCGGCATCGTCGTCTGCTACGGCTATGGGAACGATGCCATCGACAGTAACTACGGACAAAGCGGAGCCATCCAAATCGGTAATGGCATCGTGCTGAGCTACAGCACAGCCGGTGGTCCGGAGGAAGGCTTCGACTGCGACAACAACTCCTACATACAAATCACCGGAACCGGCATCGCCATTGGTGGCGGAGGCTCGCAAGGCGGCGGTGGCGGAGGCTGGGGCGGAGGCAGCTCCTCGAGCACCATCGGAAGCGCCGTCCAGGGATATTATCTCAGCACATCCAGCATCAGCTACACTTCCGGACGCTACTACACCCTTGCCGATGCCAGCGGCAACAACCTCGTCACCTACGCGGTGGAGGGCAATTTCAGCAGCAGCCTCTCACTCTTCACAGCCACCGGCATGAAGAAAAGCAGCACATATACCGTGAAGTACAGCACAGCCGCGCCTACCAACGCCGCAACTGCCTGGCACGGCCTCTACCTGGGCAGTTCAGCCACCGGCACAACCTCAGTGCTCAGCTTCACAGCACAGTAATTCCGAGTCCTGCAAAACGGGCTTCAAAACACAGCGTGCTGCATCGGTCGATGCAGCACGCTGTGTAAGCCTTTCCAGCACGCTGCGTCGGCCTTCGCTCCATATTGTGTTTGTCTTTAACATATAATTGCCTATGTAATTGTCATGAGTGAAAATCGCCAAGTTCACATAAATAATAAAAAGCATGTCTAGTTAACTAGACATGCCTATCTTGTGGATTAATTAGGAAGAGCAAACAAAATTTCCTAACGATTTACATTTATATCTATCTCCTGCCGTGTCTTGAAGTCGTACTGAGGTGACGATTGATTTTTGTACAAGGCAGGGAAACCGTAAACTGTTATGCGAAGAATGCGTTTACCCTTTGTCAAGTAAGTATATTGTGGGTTCACCAAAGTGCCACACTTATACTTCATGATAGCTTCGCGCTTTACTAAGTCTTCAGCTTGCTTAATAGTCAACCTCTTTAACTTGGCAGCACCAAGTTCTGTGGAGATATCAATGGAATATGTGATGGGTTCTGTCGATACATCAAGGTCATATTGATTGTCGGCAGTGAGAATTGTGTTGATGTCGCTCTGTGCATTAGCACCGTATGCACCATAGTGCTTGCATGAGGTTGTTGATACCAAGGCTGCTAAAGATACTGCCACTAGAGTGTACTTTTTCATAGTCTTATGTTTTAGAAGTTATAGTTAAGTCCAATGCCAAGCGTGTGATGTCGGTTTGTGTTGTCTCCAAGTAAGTCTATGCCTGTAGCTAATGTTGCGCCGTTTTTCATATGGAACTCCTGTTGATAGAGTGGCGCAGAGTGTACACTGTACTGCGATGAAGCCTGTATCTGTGTCTGCAATTTATGTGCCTTAATGAGACAGCCTGTTGTTGTGGCAATGCCACCAGCAGCAAGTACTACACCAGATGAAATCATAGCAACTTCTGCTTGCTGTGGTCTAAATACTTTATGTGAAAAATCGCCAGATCTAGTTGCTTTATTTACTCCTGTTGCGATTAAAGTTACACCTGCTCCCAGGCATACACCGCCTACAATCCATCCTACTATTTTAAGCCTCTTTATTTTTTTCTCAGTTTTTAGGGCTAATTGCAACGCATCTACCTGTGGAGTTGATTGCATTGCATCCAACTTTAGCAATTCATCATCAGTCATGGGCTTCGTGCTTACAGTAGGAAAAGGAGCTGTTTCGACTGCAACAGTGTTCTCGTCGAAGGTTTTTTTAGTACCATTTTCATAGTTGATGGCCATAAGGTCCTTTTGATTGATAATGTAGTTGGAGCCTTTCAGGTCACTCCACTTCTTGTAGGTTACTTCCGTATTTGTCACTTCAATGACACGACAGACCAGTGTCGAGCCGTCCTTCTTAATAATCACATCCTGTGCCCATGCATTCATTGAGCACAATAACAATATAAATACAAATAAGTCTTTCATTGTTTTAATTTTTAGAAGTTATAGCTAAGTCCGATGCCCAATGTAGAATGAGATAGATTGTTATCTCCAAGTAAGTCCATGCCCGTAGAGAGCGTTGCACCGTTCTTCAAGTGGAAGTCTTGCTGATAGAGAGGTGCGGAGTGTACGCTGTACTGCGTCTGCATTAGCTTTTGCAATTTATTTGCCTTGAGAAGACATCCTGCTGCCGTAGCAATGCCACTGGCAGCAAGTATTGATCCTGTTGAAACTAGAGCATAATCTGCAGCTTCATGTTTTCTATGGAAGTCACTTGTTATTCCAAAAGCTCCCGTAGCAATCAGCACCACACCTGTTCCTAGACATGCACCGCCCACAATCCAGCCTACTCTTTTAAGTTTCTCTATTTTTTTTTCTGCAAACGGAATTGATTGTAACTTAGCTATCCTTAATAGTTCTTCATCCGTCACGGTTTCCGTGCTTACAGCAGGAATGGGAGCAGTTTCGGATGCAATAGAACTAACGTCAAATGATTTTTTGTTGCCATTCTCATAGTTGATGGCCGTAAGGTCTTTAAGATTGATAATGTAGTTGGAGCCTTGTAGGTCGTTCCACTTCTTGTAGGTGACTTCCGTGTTTGTCACCTCAACGACGCGACAGACCAGTGTCGAGCCGTCTTTCTTGACAATCACGTCTTGCGCCCAAGCACTCATTGCACCCATGAGCAAAAGCATAAAAAAACACTGTTTCATAGCTAATTAAAATTAAGTTAATATTTTTTCTTGTCTCTGTCAGACAGGAAAGCGCTAACCTAAATATACAAGAAAAGCGCAGACCCGCCATATCTCTGCCAGGCCTGCGACAGCCTATGTTACCTATGGGTGTAGTCTGCGCATATGCGCATACACCAATGGTAACAATTTTGCTCGTAATGTCTCATTCGAGGTCGCAGTTCGGCAGAGAATTGAGCAAAAAATAGCATTAGGATTTATCCTAATTGCCGCAAAGGTACGAAAGTTTCTCTTTTCTTCCAAATAAAATCGAAAAGAATTTTAAAAATACGGATGTACATCAAATAATAATTGTGGGTGTTGGGTTGGAGTCCCCTCCTTGTTTACTGACACAGCGTGCTGCATCAACCGATGCAGCACGCTGCGTAAGCCTTTCCAGCACGCTGCGTCGGCCTTCGCTCCATATTGTGTTTTCCGACGCAGCGTGCTGCGTTTTCATCAGAAGACAGCACGGACGATTTGGCAGACGTTGTCGGGCTTGGCCATAGTATAATAATGTATGGCGGGGACGCCGTGCTCGAGGAGCTCGCGGCTCTGCCCTACGGCCCAGTCGATGCCGGCCTGATAGGCTTCTTCGGCCGTACGGGTCTTGTTCATCAGGCTGACGAGCGGCTGAGGTATGTCTATGTGGAAGGCGCGCGGAAGCAGGTCAATCTGCTTCTTCGTCGAGATGGGTTTCAGGCCGGGAATGATGGGAACGGTGATGCCTGCCTTTCGACATAGTTCGACAAACTGGAAGAACTTGCTGTTGTCGAAGAACATCTGCGTCACGATATACTGCGCTCCAGCCTCCACCTTCTGTTTGAGGTGCTGGATGTCGGTCTCCAGGTTGGCTGCCTCGAAGTGCTTCTCGGGATAAGCCGCCACGCCGATGCAGAAGTCGGTGCTGAGGCCTTGCTTCACCGTCGGGTCGAGGTAACGGCCATGATTCAGGTCGCTTATCATGCCCACGAGTTCCGAACTGTGCGAGAAGCCGTCGGGCTCCGGAATGAAGACCTTTTGGCCCGGCAGTGCGTCGCCTCGTAAAGCCACGATGTTATTGATGCCCAGGAAGTGGAGGTCCAGCAATTCCGACTCGACGCGACTGCGCGACGAACCCCCGCAGATGACGTGCGGCACGATTTCCAGCTCAGGGTAGCGGCGCATGATGGCAGCCACGATGGCTACCGTACCTGGGCGTTTGGCCAGCGTCATGCGGGTGTAAGTGCCGTCGCCATTTGGAACAAATTCTATCTCGTCTCGGTGACAAGTGACATTGATGAAGGGGGGCTGGAACTCCATCAGTGGGTCGAGGCTCTGATAGAGACGGCTCGCATCGCTGCCCTTCAGTGGGGGAACGAGTTCGAAACTGGCGAAAGGACGCTGGCTGCTGCTGAGGATGTCGATGACTTTCATGTTATGATGAGTGTGTTATGAACTTAGATAAGAGCTGTTCGCCTTCCTCGATGGTGATGCCGCAGCGCTGGCAATAGTCGCGAAGCTGGTCGCGGTCGATGCGGCCTACGGGGAAGTACTTGGCCTCCGGGTGGTAGATGAGCAGACCACACACGGAGGTGGAGGGCTGGATGCTGTAGTGGTCGGTCAGCGTGACATGGAGTTTCTGTTCGGCCTGCAGCCTGTCGAAGACGATGCGCTTCAGCGAATGGTCCGGGCAAGTGGCGTAGCCAAAGGCAACACGCAAAGGGCGGACCCCCTCTAACTCCCCCTTAAAGGGGGAGAACTCCCTCCCGTTAAGGGAGGGTTGGGGTGGGTCTGTCAGTCCTTCTGCAGCCGCCTCGGCCAGACGCGCACAGAGGGCATGCGTCATCAGGCGCTCCTCCTCGTCGGCCGGCTCCTGCAGCGGTCGGGCTGTCACCAGGAAGAGTCCGATGGGGGAGGGCCGTTGCTCGTCGAAGTAATCTGCCAGACAACGGTATTGATACATGGCGGATTGACTGCGAAGCATCGGCAGGAGCTGTCCGTCCTCACAGAGCACAATGTCATTCCCCTTTCTTATTGCCGCCTCTACCTTATATAAAGCCTGCACCTCAACCTGCCTATTTTGCAGGAGCGACTCGAGGCATTGCTTGCCCTTTTGCAGAGTCTGTTCTGCCTCAGGGTTGACCAGGAGCTGAGGCAGCGTTTCGCCCTTGAACCCCCAGAACAGCAGGAACATCCGCCAGTCGATGAGAGAAAGGAGAGCCCCCTCCCCGCTCCCCCTTTGGGGGAGTGCTATAATGGTGGTAGAGGCTGAGGCATTGGGACACTCCCCCAAAGGGGGAGCAAGGAGGGGGCTTCGTTTGTTGGCTTCCTCATAGGGAGTGAGGGGTGCGTGATGCTCGTTGAAGGCATCGCGTATCTGTTGTTGCTCAGCCTTTTCTTGCTCGATGAAATGGTCGTTTTTTATAGTTAATCGCTTTGCGAGCACAGATGTCCTGGAGGCGTCGCCACCATAGACCACCAAACCCTCATAGAGGGGTGCCAGCTTCACGGCAGTGTGGACGGCCGACGTGGTTGCCCCACCGACCAGAATGGGCACGTCGAGGTGCTCCTGCTGGAACATTTGGCAGAGCTTCTCCATCTCCTTCAGCGACGGAGTTATCAGTCCGCTGATGCCGACCAGTACAGGTGAGTGCTTCTTGGCAGCTTCGAGAATCGTCTCGCACGGCACCATGACGCCGAGGTCAATCACTTCGAAGCCGTTGCACGCAAGCACGATGCCGACGATGTTCTTCCCGATGTCGTGCACGTCGCCATTGGCTGTAGCGAGGACGATGCAAGGCTTTTGCCCCCTCCCAACCTCTCCCGAGGAGGAGGAGTTCTGTATCGGCAGCAATGCCACAGCGTCCTTCATGACCTGAGCCGACCGCACGACTTGCGGCAGGAACATCTTTCCTTCGCCAAACAGAACACCGATGTGTTCCATGGCCTGCATGAGGGGACCTTCGATGACCTTGATGGGCTGACCGTATTTGGCGAGCGCCTCGGGCACATCCTCCGCGAGATGGCTGCTATCGCCCTTTGTCAAAGCGAGTTTCAAACGCTCCTCTATGGGGAGATCAGGGGCGAGGGGCATGGAGCAAGGGGCAAGAGTTTTGTCTGTTGAAGCCTCATTCTTTAGTTCTTCACTCAGCCTGAGCAGCCTGTCGGTGGCTTCGTCGTCGGTGTTCATGACGACGTCCTCGACGGCGCGGCGCAGGTTGGGTTCGATTTCATCGTATATTTGGAGCATCGACGGATTGACGATTGCCATGTCGAGCCCTGCGCTGATGGCATGATAGAGGAACACTGAGTGCATGGCTTCCCTGACCCGATTGTTGCCTCGGAAGGCGAAGGAGAGGTTGCTCACGCCGCCGCTGGTTTTGGCCAGAGGCAGGTTCTGCTTGATCCACTTTACGGCGCGTATGAAATCTACGGCGTATGCTTGATGTTCTTTAATACCCGTACCGACGGAGAGGATATTGACGTCGAAGATGATGTCCTGTGGTGGGAAGCCGATGGAGGTCAGGAGGTTGTATGCTCGTTCTGCGATAGATATCTTGCGTTCGTAGGTTGTGGCTTGTCCCTCTTCGTCGAAGGCCATCACGACCACCGCGGCGCCCAGCCGTTTGAGTTCGCGTGCTTTGCTGAGGAAATCCTGCTCTCCGGCCTTGAGGCTTATGGAGTTGACGATGCATTTGCCTTGTGCGTTCTTCAGTCCGGTCAGTACCGTTTGCCAGTCGCTGCTGTCAATCATCAGTACGGCCTTGCCCACGGCGGGTTCTCCGCTGATGTGCCGGCAGAAGGTCTGCATTTCGAGTTGGCTGTCGAGCATGGCGTCGTCCATGTTTATATCGATGACCATTGCTCCGCCCTCTATTTGGTTTCGTGCTACGGAGAGTGCTTCGCCGTATTGTTTTTCAGCGATGAGTCGTGCGAATTTGCGTGAGCCGGCGACGTTTGTACGCTCCCCGACGTTCGTGAAGTTCTGCGTCTCTCGGTCGATGAGCAGTGGTTCGAGGCCCGAGACACGCAGTTTGTTGTCGGTTGCGGGAACGGTTCTGGGCTTGATGCCTTGCATAGCGTTGGCGATTGCCCTGATGTGCTGTTCGTCTGTTCCGCAGCATCCTCCGGCGATGTTGATGAGTCCGTCTTCTGCCATTTTGCGGAGATGTGCGGCGGTGAAATCGGGGAGTTCTTCGTATTCGCCCATTTGGTTGGGCAGTCCTGCGTTGGGGTAGATGGAAATGGGCAGTGGGACATTTGCCGAGAGTTGTTCCACGAAGGGTCGCAAGTCAGTGACGCCGAAGGAACAGTTCAGTCCGAAGCTGAGCAGGTAGGGGTAATGGCTGACGCTCGTATAGAATGCCCAGAGCGTCTGCCCGGTGAGGGTTCGTCCGCTGCGGTCGTTGATGGTGACCGATACCATGACGGGAATTTCGCGATGAAACCGCTGATTTAAGTCGCTTATGGCAGCCAGTGCTGCTTTTGTATTAAGCGCGTCGTAGCATGTTTCCAGGAGGAGGAAGTCAGCGCCGCCTTCGAGTAGTGCTTGTGCTTGCTCGCGATAGGAATCGACCATTTCATCGAAGGAAACGATGCGAAGTGCCGGCTGGCTCATGTCGGACGGCAGTGTCAGCGATTTCGACGTGGGGCCCATGGAGCCGGCAACGTAAATCCTTCTGTCATTGACCATTGACCATTGACCATTGACCGTTTCTCCCCCTAAAGGGGGACGGGGGGTCTGAGCGGTCTTTTCACTTGCTACCTGCCTTGCCAGCCTTGCACCTTCACGGGCCATCTCCGCAGCGATGTCCGAGCAGCCATATTCCTGCTGACTGATGCGGTTGGAGGAGAAGGTGTTGGTGGCGATGATGTCGGCTCCGGCCTCGATGTAGAGGCGGTGAATCTGCTTGATGACATCGGGTGCGGTGATGGAAAGAATGTCGTTGTTGCCCACCAGCGATACTGGCCACGACGCGAACTTTCCGCGGTGAAAACTCTCTGCAGAAAGTCCGAAAGCCTGTATCCTGGTTCCCATCGCGCCGTCGAGGATGAGTATTCGGCGGGCGAGTTGCTCTTTTATTTCCTTAAACGTCTGCTGCATTTCCGAGTGCAAAGGTACGACATTTAATTCATAATTCATAATGAACAAATCATAATTATTGCCTTGCCGGCAGATGTTTGTTGAAAAGCCTCGTGGTGAGTCCGAAAATGCAGGCAGCAGGGAAGGCCGATGCAGGCAGCAGGGAAGGCTGATGCAGCACGCTGCGAAAGGCGATGCAGCAGCCTGCGTAGGAGGGGTGCAGCAGCCTGCGTTTCGAGCCCCTGTTGCACCCGGCTATAAAAGAAAAAGGGATTTTTCTTTTGCCATTCGCTGCGTAATTCGTACCTTTGCGGCGTCAAAAGCTATGAAAGCAAGAAAGTAATATCATGATAAAGAAGACAGAATTTCTGATTATCGGCAGCGGCGTGGCCGGAATGAGCTATGCGCTGAAAGTGGCAAATGCAGGCAAGGGCAAGGTGACGCTCGTCTGCAAGACGACCCTCGAAGAGGCCAATACGACGAAGGCCCAGGGCGGCATCGCTTCCGTCACGAATCTCCTGGTCGATAACTTCGAGAAGCACATCGAGGACACAATGGTTGCGGGCGACTACATCAGCGACCCCGCAGCCGTGGAACAAGTGGTGCGCAACGCGCCTCAGGGTATCCGCGACCTTGTGAAATGGGGCGTCAATTTTGACAAGAAAGAGGACGGCGAGTTCGACCTGCACCGCGAAGGCGGTCACTCCGAGTTCCGCATCCTGCATCACGCCGACGATACCGGTGCCGAGATACAGCGAGGACTGATGGCTGCGGTGCGCGAGAACCCCAACATCGAAGTGCTGGAGCACCACTTTGCGGTGGAAATCATCACTCAGCACCACCTCGGCATCCGCGTCACCCGCCGCACGCCCGACATCGAGTGCTACGGCGCCTACATCCTCAACCCCAATACCGGCAAGGTGGACACCTACCTGAGCAAGGTCACCCTCATGGCTACAGGCGGCACAGGAGCCATCTACGCCACCACTTCCAACCCAAACATCGCGACCGGCGACGGCATCGCCATGGTCTATCGTGCCAAGGGAAAAGTGCAGGACATGGAGTTCGTACAGTTCCACCCGACCGTCCTCTACAACCCTCAGGAGACCCATCCCGCCTACCTCATCACAGAAGCGATGCGCGGCTACGGTGGCATTCTCAGGCTTCCCAACGGCGAGGAATTCATGCAGAAATACGACGAACGACTCTCGCTAGCACCCCGCGACATCGTGGCTCGCGCTATTGACCGCGAGATGAAGATACACGGACTGGACCACGTTTGCCTCGACGTCACCCACAAAGACCCTGAGGAGACCAAACATCACTTCCCCAACATCTACGCCAAGTGCCTCAGCATCGGCATCGACATCACGAAGCAATACATCCCCGTGGCACCCAGCGCACACTATATGTGCGGCGGCATCAAGGTAGATCTCGACGGGCAAAGCAGCATCCACAGGCTCTATGCCGTCGGCGAATGCTCCTGCACCGGACTGCACGGCGGCAACCGTCTGGCCAGCAACTCGCTCATCGAAGCCGTCGTCTATGCCGACGCAGCAGCCAAGCACTCGCTGGAAGTCATCGACCGGTACGACTTCAACGACCGCGTGCCCGAGTGGAACGACGAAGGCACCATGACGAACGAGGAGAAAGTGCTCATCGCACAGGACGTCAAGGAAGTGAACCAAATCATGAGCACCTACGTGGGCATCGTCCGCAGCGACCTTCGTCTGCATCGCGCATGGGAGCGCCTCGACCTCCTTTACGAGGAGACGGAGCACCTCTTCAAGCGTGTGAAGCCCACCAAGGACATCTGCGAACTGCGCAACATGATAAATGTAGGCTACCTCATCACACGCCAAGCCCTCGAACGTAAAGAGAGCCGCGGCCTGCACTACACCATCGACTACGCCAAGCACGCGCTGGACAAGACTATTAACAAATAGGAGCAGGGGGCAAGGAGCAGGGTGCAAGAGAATAGAATTGAGCGCGACACGAATGGTGTCCTCTTGCTCCTCGCCCCTTGCTCCTCGCCCCAGAAATAACTATGAAAAAGGGAATCCTCGGCATGCTCATCATTATGGAGAGTTTCTTCCTGTTGCTCTCCATGCTCGTCGCCATCATCTATGGTGAGGACGACTGGCTTTGCTTCCTGCTCACAGCACTGGGAACGATAGCCTCCGGCGCCCTCTGCGTGTTCATGAGCCGCAGGAGAGAGGACAAACGCGTGCGGCGGGCAGACAATTTCCTTATCGTCGCATTGGCTTGGATAGCGTTCTCCATCGTCGGCATGATACCGTTCCTCTGCCTGACGGATATGGATGTGGCAAGCGCCTTCTTCGAGACGATGAGCGGCTTCACCACGACGGGTGCCACATGCATCAACGAAATAGACACCCTGCCGAAAGGCTTGCTCTTCTGGCGCGCCATCACACAGTGGATAGGCGGACTGGGCATCGTGGTCTTCTCGTTTGCCCTCATCCCCGTCTATGAGATGAAGAACAGCAATATCTACTCGGCCGAAGTGACAGGGCTGGGCCTCGACAAGCTCCGCCCCAAGATAGGCGCCACGGCGCGACGGGTGCTTCTCATCTATCTCATCCTGACCAGCGCCTGTGCCCTCTGCTATTGGCTCGGCCCGATGAACCTCTATGACGCTGTCTGCCACGCCTTCACCACCATCGCGACCGGCGGCTTCAGTACGCATTCCGAGAGCATTGCGTACTTCCACAGCAGCTATCTGGAATACATAGCCAGCCTGTTCATGGTGGTCAGCAGCATTAATTTCTCGCTCTACTACTACATGACTATCCGCCGCAGCCGCGTGCTTTTCAGGAACGAGGAGGTGCGTGTGTTCCTCTCCTACATAGGCATTGCTGTCGTTGGCTTCATGCTGCTTTTCTACTTTGCCCCTATTCCGGAGTGTGCTGAAGGCTTGTTGCCGAATGGTTTCGAAGAGACATTCCGTTCGGCCCTTTTCCATGTGAGCAGCGTTGCGACCAGCACTGGCTTCTCGGCCCAGAAGTTCGATTATGTGGCGTGGGGTGCTTCGTTCTGGATGCCGACAGTGGTCATCATGGCCATCGGCTCGTGTGCTGGCAGTACTGCGGGTGGTATAAAGGTCATCCGCATTATCATCTGCGCCAAGAGCGCCTTTAATGAACTCATCCAGATACTGCATCCGAGAGCTGTTTTAGGCGTTCGCGTGAACAAGCAGATAGTGCCAGACCGGAAGGTGCGGCAGGCTCTGATTTTCATTTTCATCTATTTCCTGCTGGTTGTCATTGCGATGACTTGCTACTCTCTGCTTGGTGCCGATGTTGATACGGCGCTCGGCAGCAGCATCAGCATGCTGAGCAATGTCGGTCCTGCCACAGGTGCCACAGGTCCTGCCAGCACTTTTGCCGCTGTTCCCGACTCGGGCAAATGGCTTATGAGTGCGTATATGCTTCTCGGTCGTCTCGAGATATTCACTGTTCTCTTCCTGTTTATGCCAGGTTACTGGAAGGATAGGAAATAGTGAGTTGACGTTGAAGCTGTCAAAAGCGGGGAGTTTGTGCCTCTGAACTGTACATCACGGGTTTTATGTTGCATCAGTAGCTGACGCTGACGTCGATGCCGAGCTGTCGGATGCGTTCGGCGATGGCTTGCATTGCCTGGGGGTCTGCCTTTTCGAGTCCGGCGACTGGTGTTTCGCGGTCGATTGTGTAGAGCATGACGGCTCGTGGTTTGATGCGGGCCAGTGCTTCGAGGTATGGTGCGATGTACTCTTCGCCGGTGTTGCAGACGGAGTGGCCTTCGTGCTGTCCCTGCATGAGCATTGTCTGTATGATGCATTGCCCGTGGAAGAGTTCGAGGCAGGCGATTTGTTCTTCTACATTGTAGTGCCCTTGCGGGCGGTCCACATTATTTATATATGTGTGGTTGACGGTGTCGAGTTTGAGGATGTTGTTGTCGAAGTGTTGTAGTGCTTTTCGTATTTCGGGCCGTCGTATTTGTGTGGCGTTCGAGAGTATGCTCATTTTTGCAGACGGGCAGAGGTTGTCTCTGACCTGACGCACTCTATCGACTATTTCGGGGAAGCAGGGGTGCAAGGTAGGCTCTCCGTTTCCGGCGAAGGTGAGTACGTCGGGGACGATGCCTTCCTGCTGTAGTTGCTGCAGTTTGCTTTCGAGAGCGTCGATTACCTCGTCGGGTGAGGGCAGAGGGTTGCTTGTGCGCCGTTCGCGGTTCAGTCCGCATTCGCAGTAGATGCAGTCGAAGCTGCAGAATTTCCCTCCTTTTGGCAGGAGGTTGATGCCAAGTGAGATGCCCAGCCTACGGCTGTGGATGGGTCCGAAGATAGGTGAGTCGTAGATGATTGTGCTCATAATTGCGTACAAAGGTACGTAATTAAATTAAAAATTAAAAGTGAAAAGTGAAAAATTAAATGCTGTGGGCAAAGAATTAAAAAAACATAATAATGAACGATGAACGGTGGTCAATGAATGAAAAAGTCGTAATTTTGCAGCCGAAATGTTACGGAAGGCGATTATAATGAGCTTGTTGTTGCTTCTGAGCCCGATTGTTTCTGCTCAGGACGGGGCTGACGAGCTTCTGCCTCAGGAACCGGTGAGCTACAAGCTCAAGCTGCAGGTGTACCGCTATGTGAAGCCTGAGATTTTGGATGGCGACACGGTGTGGTGCTATCTGTTGCCGGAGCTATGGGTTTATCCTCCTTTGGAATTCAAGAGCGAGAAGCAGCGTCGTGCCTATAATCGTCTGGTTTATAATGTGAAGAAGGTGTTGCCCATCGCCCAGCAGGTCAACGGGCTCATTGCCGAGACCTACGAGACGTTGGAGATGTTGCCCACCAAGAAGGAGAAACAGGCCCACATCAGTCGTGTGGAGCGCGACATCAAGCAGATGTACACTCCGCAGATGAAGAAGCTGACCTACAGCCAGGGTAAGTTGCTCATCAAGCTTGTGGACAGGGAGTGCAAGCAGTCTTCCTACGAAATCGTACAGGCATTTCTGGGTCCCACGAAGGCAGCTTTCTATCAAATCTTTGCCTGGACGTTCCGTGCCAGCCTGAAGAAGGAGTATCATCCAGAAGAAGAGGACAGGCTCATCGAACGTGTTGTGCGTCAGGTAGAAACGGGTCAGATATGAACGCAGCACGCTGCGTGTGAAAATGCAACGTGCTGCGTTGGCTTTTTCAGCTGCCTGCGTCGGCCTTTTCAGCTGCCTGCGTCGGCCTTTTCAGCTGCCTGCGTCGGGCGATGCAGCAGCCTGCGTCGGAAGCCCCTATTTATTGAGGGTCCAGGAGAATCCGTCCTTAGTGTCCTTCACCTCAAAGCCGAGAGCAGCCAGGTCGTCGCGAATCTTGTCGCTCAAGGCCCAGTTCTTTTCGGCTTTCGCAGCCTGGCGTTGTTCGAGCAACATGTTCACGACGGCTCCGAAAGCCTCTTCCCGTGCCTTATTGCTGACGCCCGTGTCCTGACGCAGACCGAGGATGTCGGTAGTGAAGGTCTGCATGAGTTTGAGCAGCTCCTGTGCCACCTCGGCGGTGATGCTTGCCTTCTTGTCCGTCAGCGTGTTGATGACGCGGCATGCGTCGAACAAGTGGCTGATGACGATGGGCGAGTTCAGGTCGTCGTTCATTGCGTCGTAGAGTTGTTGCGACAGAGTCGCAACATACGAGGACTCGACCTGCGGCTGGCCTTTCACCTTCTGGCCGTCCTGGAGGCGGCGCAGGTTCTTCAGTCCGTCCATGAGTCGGGCAAGGCCCTTCTCGGCGGCTTGCAGCGCCTCGTTGCCGAAATCGACCGTCGAACGGTAATGGGCTTGCAGGATGAAGAAGCGTATTGTCATGGGTGTGTATGCCTGCGAGAGCAATGGGTGGTCGCCCGTGAAGAACTGCGGCAGCGTGATGAAGTTGTTGTAGGACTTGCCCATCTTCTTGCCGTCGATGGTAATCATGTTGTTGTGCATCCAGTAGTGCACCATCTGGCTGCCCTGACTGGCGACGGCCTGCGCAATCTCGCACTCGTGGTGCGGGAAGATGAGGTCCATGCCTCCGCCGTGTATGTCGAAGTGGTTGCCCAAGTACTTGCGTCCCATTGCCGTGCACTCGCAGTGCCATCCGGGGAATCCGTTGCTCCACGGCGATGGCCAGCGCATGATGTGCTCCGGCTGTGCAGCCTTCCACAGGGCGAAGTCCGCCTGGTTCCTCTTCTCGCCCACGCCTGCCAGGTCGCGGCTTGCGTCCTTGATGTTCTCCAGGTCGCGGCCCGAGAGGATGCCCCAGCGGTGGTCCTTGTTATACTTCTCGATGTCGAAATAGATGCTGCCGTTGCTCTCGTAGGCATAGCCATTGTCGAGAATCTGCTGCACCAGTTCCTGCTGCTCGATGATGTGTCCGGTGGCATGCGGCTCGATGCTTGGCGGCAAGCAGCCCAGCGCGTCCATCGCCTCGTGGAAGCGGTTCGTGTAGTACTGCGCCACCTCCATCGGCTCGAGCTGTTCCAGCCTGGCCTTCTTGGCAATCTTGTCCTCTCCCTCATCGGCATCGTGTTCGAGGTGGCCCACGTCCGTGATGTTACGCACGTAGCGCACCTTGTAGCCCAGGTGCTGCAGGTAGCGGAAGAGGAGGTCGAAGGTGATGGCCGGACGTGCGTGCCCCAGATGCGCATCACCATAGACGGTAGGGCCGCATACATACATGCCGACGTGCCCCGGATTGAGCGGCTTGAAGAGCTCCTTCTGCCGGCTCAGGGTGTTATAAATAAGAAGTGGTTGTTGTTCCATTGCTGATTGTTTTTAATTAAGAATTAAGAGAGAAGAATTAAGAATTGCATTGACAGAATGTCGTACGACTGTCCTTCCGGAATCCTTCTCTCTTAATCCTTAATCCTTAATTCTAATTAGTTTTGCGTCTCTCCGTACTCCAGTTCGCCATCGACCACCCAACGGAGGTCTTCGGGGTCGAACTCGCCCATCTTGTCCTTCTTGGCCTGGCGGGCAACATACTTCGCCACTTCCTCGACATCGATGTCGATGTCCTCGTCGCCATTGTGCTTGTCGAGCAAACCGACATAGTACTCGCCGATGACGTCGATGAAGTAGTAAAGCTCTTCCTCCGTGAACTTGTCCTTAAGGTCCTGCGGCAGGTAGTTCTGGATGTACTCAACCGTCCGACGGTCGTCCTCAGCATCGAGGAGCATGTCTTCTTCAAAGGTACCCATATGGTTTTAGGGATTAAAGATTAAAGTATAAGAGTTACGGTCCAGTAATCAGAGCATAGCCTTGATTTTTTCCTCGAGAACGGGCCTTGGAACGAGCCCCACGCTGCGGTCCACCTCCTTGCCGTCCTTGATGAAGACGACGGTAGGGATGTTGCGCACCCTAAAGCGCATAGCCAGTTCCTCGTCCTCTTCCACATCACACTTTCCCACGATGGCGATGCCGTCGTAGTCCTTTGCGAGTTCCTCGATGACGGGCGCCAGACGTTTGCACGGGCCACACCAAGTTGCCCAGAAATCCAGTACGAGAGGCTTGCCGGTTGCTACCAGCGCCTCGAAATTGCCAGTGTTAATTGCTTGTGCCATAGTTATACATTATTTATTGGTTGATGCTGTATGAAAGCGCCTCGCTGCCCTCAATGTCGCTGAGGAACTGTCGCGTCACCTTGATGCGGTGGCTGCGCGAGGTCATGCTAAGCCTGTTGTGCGGGTTGGTGGCATCGACGAAGACGACATGCAGCGCCGTATTGCCCTGATTCTCTTCTGCATAGGACGTGAGCATCTCCACATCGTCCTTGTTGAGGCTATTGGTGTTGACAGTAATCGTAATACGCTCAATCACATTGTCACTGACGTCGGCCAGCCAGTCGATGTGGCCGATGCGAAGCTCGTACTCACCCTCCTTGAATCGGTGCGGCTCGACGGTACCCGTGATGAGCACAGAACGGTCCACGCACAGATAGCCCCCCCATTTCACCCAGTTATCGCCGAAGAGAGCAATCTCGCCCGTGCCGCTGAAGTCCTCGATAGTGGCCACGCCGTAAGGCTTTCCGTTCTTTGTGGTGCCGGAACGGACAGCCGTCACGATGCCACCCAGCCGCACAGTCTGTCCCGCATAGGCCGTCAGGTTCTCCATCTCGGCCATCTTCAGGTTGCAGACATTCTGCAGCACGACAAAGTACTCGTCGAGCGGATGAGCCGAGAGGTATATGCCCACCAGCGAACGCTCCTTGTTCAGTCGCTCCAGAGCAGTCCATTCCTCAGCCTCGGGAACAGCAGGCTTGTGCAGCTCTACCGCATCCATGCCGAAGAGCGAGAACTGTGACTCCATCTGTGCTTGCTGGAACTGCGTGCCATAGCGCACCAGCAAGTCAAGGAAGCAGTCGCCCTTGATGTTCGACGCTACGAATTGCTCTCGGCGAATATCATGTGCAATCGTATCGAAAGCGCCACTAAAGGCAAGACACTCCAAGCCATTACGTTTGATGGCAGTCATGGGCACACGTTCCGCAAAGTCGAAGATGTCCTTGAACGGTCCGTTCTTCATTCTCTCATCCTCGATAGCCTGCACCGCCGCCTCGCCCAAGCCCTTGATGGCCGTCAAGCCGTAACGAATCTGCTGGCGGTCGTTGACGCCGAAGTTGCGGTGCGACTCGTTGACGTCAGGGCCAAGCACCTCAATCTTCATAGCGTGGCATTCCTCCAGAAGCTTCGTCACTTCCTTCACATCATCCTTTCCTCGCGTCAGCAAGGCAGCCATGAACTCGGCCGGATAGTGTGCCTTCATGTAAGCCGTTTGGTAGGAAACCCACGAATAGCAAGCGGCGTGCGACTTGTTGAAGGCATAGGAAGCGAACTTCTCCCAGTCGCCCCATATCTTTTCCAGCGTCTTGGAGTCGTGTCCGTTCTTGGTGCCGCCTTCGATGAACTTAGGCTTCATCTCGTCCACAATGTTCTTTTTCTTCTTGCCCATCGCTTTGCGCAGGGTGTCGCTTTCACCTCGTGTGAATCCGGCAAGCTTTCGTGACAGCAGCATGACCTGCTCCTGATATACGGTGATGCCGTATGTGTCGCGCAGGTATTCCTCGCAGGCAGGCAAGTCGTATGTGATGGGTTCCTGTCCGTTCTTGCGTCTGATGAACTGCGGGATGTAGTCCATCGGTCCCGGTCGGTAGAGGGCATTCATGGCGATGAGGTCTTCGAAGACCGTCGGATGCAGTTCTTTCAGATACTTTCTCATGCCGGCGGATTCGAACTGGAAGGTTCCGACGGTTCGTCCTTCCTGGTAGAGTTTGTATGTCAGCTCGTCGTCAATGGGAATGTTGTCAATGTCAATATCTATTCCTTGCGACTCCTTGACGATTCGGCACGCTTCTTTCAATTGCGAGAGGGTCTTTAAGCCGAGGAAGTCCATCTTGATGAGGCCGGTGCTCTCTATGACGTGTCCGTCGTATTGGGTAACGGCGGTTTTTCGTCCGGGGAAGTCGGGGTCGTCAGCCGTCGAGATGGGAACGTGGTCGCTGATGGGGTCGCGACAGATGATGAAGCCGCAGGCATGTATGCCCGTATTGCGTACTGTGCCTTCGAGTTTGAGTGCGTATTTGATGGTGTCTGCTTCCTTTTGGTCTTGCGAGAAGCGAGCTTCTTTCAGTTCGGGTGTGGCGTCGATGTAGTTTTCCAGTGTTGGTTTCTTTCCCTCAGGCAAGCGGTCTGGCATTGCCTTGCACCAGGCGTTGACTGTGGATAGCGGCACTTTCTCTACTCGCCCGACGTCTTTGATGCTGCTCTTGGCGGCCATGGCTCCGTAGGTGATGATGTGGGCGCAGTTCTCCTCGCCGTACTTGTCCATCACCCATTGCAGGACTTTTCCTCTGCCGTCGTCGTCGAAGTCGGTGTCTATATCGGGCAGTGAGATGCGGTCAGGGTTGAGGAAGCGTTCGAACAGCAGGTCGTATTTGAGCGGGTCGAGGCGTGTGATGCCGAGGCAGTATGCGACGACAGAACCGGCAGCCGAGCCTCGTCCGGGCCCAACCCAGACGCCCAGGTTGTTGCGTGCTGCGTTGATGAAGTCTTGCACGATGAGGAAGTACCCTGGGAAGCCCATTGTCTTCATGATGTGCAGTTCGAAGCGTATTCTATCGTTTATTTCTTTGGCGAGCGGGGTGGGGTAGAGGCGTTCTGCGCCTTCGTAAGCGAGTTTTGCGAGGTAGTCAGCCTCGAACTTTATGCGGTAGAGTTTGTCGATGCCGCCGAGTTTTTTTATTTTCTTCTCGCCTTCTTCCCGCGTCATGGGGTTCTCTCCATTCTCGTCGCTGGTGAATTCGTTGAAGAGGTCCTCGGCGGTGTATTTCTGTCTCCAGAGTTCTTCGGTGCCAAATTCTTCTGGTATGGGGAAGAAGGGCATGATGGGGTTTGACTCGAGGTCGTACAGTTCAACTTTGTTCAGGATGTCGCAGGTATTGTCGAGTGCCTCGGGGATGTCGCTGAAGATGGCATTCATCTCGGCTTTCGTCTTGAACCATTCCTGCTTGCTGTATCGCATGCGGTTGGGGTCGTTGAGGTCTCGGCCGGTTGAGAGACAGAGCAGCAGGTCGTGTGCCTCTGCGTCATCTTGGTTGAGGAAGTGTGAGTCGTTGGAGCAGATAAGCTTGATGCCGTGTTTTTTTGCCAGTTCGATGAGGACCGGGTTGACGCGTTTCTGCACTTCGTATGTTTCCCGATTGGCTTCTTGCGTCGGGTTGGTTACTTCGTGTCGTTGTAGTTCGAGGTAGTAGTCGTCGCCCCAGATGTTGTGGAACCACTTGACGGCTTCTTCTGCGCCTTTGAGGTCTCCGTTCTGTATCTTCTTTGGTATTTCGCCGCCGATGCATGCGGAGCAGATGATGAGTCCTTCGTGGAATTGTTCCAGATCCTTGTGGTCGGTGCGTGGCCGCATGTAGAATCCGTCGACCCAGGAGCGTGAGACGAGTTTGATGAGGTTGTGATATCCGGTCAGGTTCTTGGCCAGGACGATGAGATGCCATCCGGACTGGTTTTCTTTTCCTCCTTCGTGTATGCTTTTGTCTCCGCATCGTGCCACATACATTTCGCAGCCGAAGATGGGTTTGAAGGGTTCCAGTCCTTCTTTTGCTCTTTTTTTATTGACTCCGATGCAGTAGTCGTATAGTTCTTTTGCGCCGAACATGTTGCCATGGTCAGTAAGTGCCATGCCATTCATTCCATCGGCGATGGCTTTGTCAACCATGCCTTTGATGGAGGATTGTCCGTCGAGCAGTGAGTATTGTGAATGGACGTGTAGGTGAACGAAGTCCTGCATGTGTATTTATATTGAATATGAGAAGGCGAAATTAGTGTTTTTTTTTGTATCGGGCAAGAGAAAGGTGTCTTTTTTCTTTGCTGTTTAAGAAAATCGTCTTCTCAGCCCTTGTTATTTCAAAAAATAGTGCTAACTTTGAACCGCTTTATATAGAAAAAGCATGGGTAAAAGGCTAAGAAAACTGAAAAAGATACGTCTTCATCACGAGGGAAAGAGCACGCTTTTATGGAGTGCCATTGTGCTTGGAGTGCTCAATTTTATTATCTTACATGTCTTTGAGTCTCGGCTTCCTTTTGACATATGTATTGCTTTAAGTGCTGTGCTGTATGGGATTTTGCTGAACTTCTTCCAATGTCCCCTCCGCACTTTTGAGGGTGAGACGGATGGTGTTGTTGTGGCGCCTGCTGATGGCAAGGTTGTTGTGGTGGAAGAGACGGAGGAGACTGAGTATTTCCATGACAAGCGTATAATGGTGAGCATTTTCATGAGTTTGTTCAATGTGCATGCGAACTGGATTCCGGTGGATGGGACTGTGAAGGTGGTTCGCCATTACGACGGCAATTTCCACCGAGCTTGGCTGCCGAAGGCGAGTGAGGAGAACGAGCGCAGCACCGTGGTTATTGAAACGCCCGACGGGACGGAGATTCTGCTCCGTCAGGTGGCGGGTGCGATGGCTCGCAGGATAGTCACTTATCCCTCGGTAGGCGAGGATTGCTATGTGGATGAGCATCTTGGTTTCATCAAGTTCGGTTCTCGTGTTGACCTGTACTTGCCGTTAGGCACGGAGGTTTTGGTGGACCTTCATCAGAAGACTGTGGGTAATGAGACGATTATAGCAAAACTAAAGACCAAGGAAGAGTGAATGAATGAAATATGCAGTAAAAGGAGTTAATGTAGTAAAAGGAGTTAAGGACGATACTTTTGGCAACTCCCCAATCTATTGTCTTTAACTTCCTGGTGAGCAATGCGAGCGATAACTTCTTTAGCTTCTTGAACTCCCCCAATTAATTTTATATGATTAAGCGACACATTCCTAATTCCCTTACTTGCTGCAATCTTATATGCGGTTGCATGGCTACGGGTTGTGCTTTTTATGGTAAGTACCATTATGCTGTGGCTTTGATAGTGCTTGGTGCTGTGTTTGATTTCTTTGATGGCATGGTTGCCCGTGCTCTTGGTGTATCGTCGCCCATTGGCAAGGAGCTTGATTCGCTGGCAGATGTGGTTACTTTCGGTGTGGCTCCCAGTGTGATTATTTTCTATTTGTTCCATGAGGTTCATTGTCCTGAGGTGTTGTTGCCGATACGTGGTTTGCTGCCTTATTCGGCTTTTCTGATGGCTGCGTTTTCTGCTTTGCGCTTGGCGAAGTTCAATCTTGACGAGCGTCAGCATCAGCAGTTCATCGGTTTGCCAACTCCTGCGAATGCGCTTTTCTGGGGTAGCCTCGTGCTTGGCGAGCATGCTTTTCTGGTTTCGCTGAAGTTCAATGCTGTGTTCCTTTTCCTTTTCGTGCTGTTGTTCTGCATGTTGTTGGTATGTGAGGTTCCGATGCTGGCGTTGAAGTTCAAGAATCTTGGCTGGTCTGACAACAAGCAGCGGTATGTTTTCCTGGTTGGTTGTCTGCCTCTGTTTTTGCTGGGCTATTCTGCTCTTGCGGCCATCATTGTGTGGTATGTGTTTGTTTCGATAGTCTTTCCGAAGGTATCGCAGAGGCGGGAGGTGTTATGAGGTATGGTGCGAAGAGTATTGTGCGCTTGCTTGCACTGTTTGTTTTCGTTACGTTCGGTTGTGCTTCGAGCCCGTCGGGTGGAATTGGCCTGAAGGGTGAGGATGTCATCAGGGCAGCGATGAAGTATATGGGCCGCCCTTACCGTCATGGGATGGCAGGTCCGAATTTGTTTGACTGTTCTGGTTTTACGAGTTACATTTTCAGTCAGTTTGGTATTTCTCTGAGTCGTGACTCCCGTGCTCAATACACCCAGGGTGTTTCTGTTGGCCGCAAGGATTTGCGCATTGGTGACTTGGTGTTCTTCACCAGTCCTGGTTCTGGGCGTGGAATTGGGCATGTGGGTATAGTCTCGAAGGTAGAGTCCGACGGCAATTTCTACTTTGTTCATGCTGCTCGTCGCGGTGTGGTGGAGGACAGTTTCCGTGCTTCGGCCTACTATTATAATCGTTACGTGGGGGCGCGTCGCGTGATAAGTGACAAGGACACGCTGACGATTGCCATGTGTGGTGACATCATGATGGGCACGACTTATCCCACTGTTCAGTTGCCGGACAATGACGGGCGTGACATTTTTGCCGACACGAGGCAGCTGACGCTCTCTGCCGACCTGGCGGTTGGCAATCTGGAGGGTGCCATTACCGACGGAGGGCATTGCACGAAGGGCAACGGTCCGAACACTTATGCTTTCCGTATGCCTACCAGTTACGGGCATCTTCTGGGTGAGGCGGGTTATGACTATTTGAGTCAGGCCAACAATCACGCTAACGATTTCGATACGGAGGGTGTGGTCACGACGGAGCAGGTGCTGGACGAGCAGGGCATTATGTACTCGGGCATTGAGGGCAGGAAGGAGATGGCTGTGGTGGAGCGCGACGGCATCCGCTATGGTCTGTGTGCTTTCGGTCACAACAGTTACACGCTGAAGCATAAGGACCTGGATACGGTGAAGCGCATTCTGGATGACTTGAAGAACGAGTCGGACATTGTGATTGTGTCGTTCCACGGAGGTGCCGAGGGCAGGGACAAGCGCCATTTGCCTATGGGTACGGAGATGTTCCTTGGCGAGGACAGGGGTAACCTCCGCGAGTTTGCTCATTTCTGCATTGACAATGGGGCCGACGTTGTATTCGGTCACGGACCGCACGTCTGCCGTGCGATGGAGATTTACAAGGACAGGTTCATTGCCTATAGTCTGGGCAATTTCTGTACGCCCTACGGCATGAGTCTGACGGGTATTTCGGGCTATGCGCCTGTGGTGACGGTGAAGATAGGCCGTGACGGTCAGTTCCTGAACGGCAAGATACACTCTTTCATCCAGCACAAGGGCGTTGGGCCTCGCTATGACATGACGCATTCGGTGGCTCGCGAAATAAAGTCGCTCACGGAGAGCGACATTCATGGTTCGCCCATTGAAATTGACGTAGAGGGGAACATCACGAGAGCCCATGAATAGGGCGTTTGCGTGCCCTTGCTGACGCAGGCAGCTGCGAAGGCCGATGCAGGCAGCTGCGAAGGCTTACGCAGCACGCTGGAAAGGGCGATGCAGCAGCCTGCGTTTTTCGACGCTCCACAGGGGGCGTTTTTTCAACTGCAGATTACACAGATTTTACGGATTGGTGAGTAGAAGGGAAGACGACCGCGGGTGAACCGAGGCCTTTGGGAGACAGGGGGTGCTCCCTAATTTTTGGTGTTTTCCTTGATGATGCCGTGACGGTAGGCGTAGAGCAGGTCACGCAGCTCCTTAATCTGCTGCTGAATCTGAGAGCCCTTGTCGGTGTCGCGCACGCGAATGCGTCGGCCCATCATTTCCACGATTTGGGTACTGCTTTTGATGTCGGTACCGTTGGCTATTGCCTCCTGAGTGCTGGTGAACGGTTCGTGCTGAATGAGCTGGAAGCCGCGGCTGTGATAGACCAGTGTATAGCCAGCAATGCCAGTTGTGTGGTGGTACGACTTGGCGAATCCGCCGTCGATGACCATCAGCATGCCTCCGGCCTTGATGGGGTTCTCGCCCTGACTGGCATGAACAGGCACGTGTCCGTTGATGATGTGGCGCAGTCCCCCTCCGTCTCCCTCAAAGGGCGGTACGGACACCCCGAAGTGGTCCAGGATGCGAGTGCACACCTCCGGATTCTCGCGCAGCAGGTAGTATGCGCCTTTCTCCTCGTGGTGTGTAGCCGTCTCGGCGAGGAAGTATCGCTCGAACGTCGCCATGCGGTCCTTGTCGAAAAGCGGACTGTCCGGTCCGCACCACAGGTACCAGAAGAAATCCCGCTCGGAGCCCCTCCGTCTGCCGCCGAGGTCGGACGGGAACGCCTTGCGCATCTTGTACTCAATCTGCTTCATGAGGTTCTGGCCCTCGTACGTCTTCCCGTCAATCTTGACCTGTCGCAGACTGCCGTCGTCATTGAGGGGGACGGAGGCGTGGAAGAGTAGATTGCTGTTGCAGACGGCAAACATCGAGCCATGACTGAAGAGGAGACGGACGTGCTTCTGCAGTTTTTCGGAAATCCTAAAGGAATGGTGCAGCCGTGCCACAAGCTCCTTTTCCTCTTGCGACAGCCTGTATGGGGCTTTTGGGTTGAGCGTCGGGAAGTTAGCATCCAGCAGCGGATAGTCCTTGCCGTCGAAGCGGTAAGTGCCCCGGCTCAGGTCGATGTTCTCCAGCGTACCCCGCCGGTCGATGTTCCATTCAGGGTGCGCCTCCACGAGCTGCCCCTCCAGCTTGAACTGAATGACCGAAATAGCCTTGTGCATCTGGGCGATGAGTCGTTGCTGCTTAGGGTCGGCCGTCTGCTTCGACGGCTGTCCGATGGGCTGGAACTGCAGGCAGGGATCGTCGGCATACTTCTCCATGGCAAACGTGGCAAGCGGCAGCAGGTTGATGCCATAGCCCTCCTCGAGCGTCGCCAGGTTGGCAAATCTCAGCGACAGCCGCAGGACGATGGCGATGCAGGCATCGCATCCGGCAGCCGCACCCATCCAAAGCGCATCGTGATTGCCCCACTGCAGGTCGAAGTTGTCGCGAGTGAGCAAATAGTCCATGATGATGTGAGCCCCCGGCCCGCGGTCGAATATGTCGCCCAAGATGTGCAGCTGGTCGATGCTCAGCTTATGTATGACGTTGCAGATGGCAACAATGAAGTTGCGGGCCTGTCCCGTCTGTATGATTGTCTCGATGATGCGCTGGAAGTACGCCTCTTTGTCGTCGTCAATAGGACTCTCGTGCAGCAGTTCCTCAATGATGTAGGCAAACTGCGTCGGCAGCGTCTTACGTACCTTGCTTCGGGTGTACTTGCTGCTCACCGACTGGCAGACCTGAATGAGCTGCAGCAGGGTGCGACCATAGAAGTCGGAGAGGTCCCCCTCCGCCCCCTCCTCAATCATCTCGAGTCGCTTCTCCGGGTAGTAGATGAGCGTGCAGAGGTCGCGCATGACAGCCTCGGAAAGCGAGTCGCCGAAGAGGTCGCGTACCTTTCGCTTGATGTTGCCGCTGGCATTGCGGAGTATGTGCAGGAACGCCTCATGCTCGCCATGAATGTCGGCTACAAAATGCTCCGTTCCCTTCGGCAGGTTCAGGATGGCTTCGAGGTTTATGATTTCGGTGCTCGCGCTTTCGCTGTTCGGGAACGTCTGCGAAAGGAGCTGCAGCAACCGCATGTCTTTTGTGTTCATTTCTTCAGGCCCGAGCTCTCTATAACATTGATTACATAGTCGCCGAGTTTCTCGCATTCGGAAATCAGGTCCATGTAATATACACCGATTTGGTAGTCGTATAGTTTGTTGTTGATATCGATGATGTTCTGGTTCTTGAGCTGCGTGCGATAATTGTTGATTTCGTGTTCCGTGTTGTAGTTCTTATTCAGGTCCACATGCCTTACACCGACGCAAAGCAACACCGACTGCATCTCACTGAGAGCCTCTGCCGTAAGCTCCATCATGCTGTGGATGTGTTGGTATTGCATCTCCGTAAAGTCTTCCGGACTGTGCTGACGTTTCCTGCTCATCGTACGAGCCAGATTGAAGCAGCTGTCACCGATACTCTCCAGCTCGGAGCACACACGCATCATCCTTTGAATATCCATCTTAGACTCCACACTGAGCCTGCCCTCGCTGACTCTTGACAGATAGTCGGCAATCTCAACTTCCATCCTGTCGGTGATGCTTTCGTATTTCTCTATACGCGAATAGAGCTTGTTGAAGTCGTCGCCGGAGGTCGTGCTGAGAAGCTCCCTATCCATTTGGAACATCCTCAGGCATCTGTCTACAAAGAGATCGATTTCCTTTCTGGCTTCCAGAATCGAGAGCTCGGCAGTCGAAAGCAAGCCGCCACTGATGTACTTCAGCCTGAGCTCATCTTCGTCGCTGTCACGGTCCTTTTGTGGAACGAGCCAGCACACGACTTTCTCCAGAGGCTTGATGAACCAAATCAGGATGCACACGTTGCAGATGTTGAAGGCAGAGTGAAAGGCAGCCAGGGCGGCATTCAGTGTGACCATATCTTGCTCCGGAGCGTTCATGTCGAGACCTACGAGGCCACATACAAAGCCGACAAAATGCTTGTAGATGCACAGAACCCACACAACGCCGAACAGGTTGAAGATGAGGTGAGCTCTGGCAGCTCTCTGGGCCTGAACACTGGCACTGATGGCAACGACGTTGCTCGTGATGGTAGTGCCGATATTCTCACCCATGACAAGAGCGATGCCCATGTCGATAGGCAGAGCACCAGTCGAACACAGAGTCATCGTGATGGCCATAATAGCGGCGGAGCTCTGTACGGCACACGTCAGCAGGCCGCCGATGAGCAGGAAGAGTAGGTAGCTGCCATAGCCCCAGCCGGAGAGCCCCGCCAGG
>Ga0310694_10000914_pt1 | contig 36048 bp, 37 predicted proteins | sample 174DNAGHGhighgp2_FD_203884 | JGI IMG/M metagenome (GOLD analysis project Ga0310694, IMG submission 203884) | Sheep rumen microbial communities from Palmerston North, Manawatu-Wanganui, New Zealand - 1742 DNA GHGhigh gp2 (v2) (version 2) | ecosystem: Host-associated > Mammals > Digestive system... | reverse complement strand
AATCTCGATGTTTAGTTGAGATTGTTCATACAGGAGATACTTCTTGTACACTTCGACCACTGGAGGCTATGGCCATTCATCGCAAGCTTCTTACGAATAATCCTATTGTCCGCAACTATACTTTCTATTGTCCGCAGAATATTTTTATACTTGGTGAAGACGATGTTTCAAAGTTGCCTGAGTTTCTTCATTCTCCTTTCGCCCCACTTCCTTCAGATGTTGTCGATAGCTATGATGTAAATAGCTGGGTTGAATTTTTTTCGTAGTGTGTCCGTTTTTCATCCGTTAGAGATATAGAATCAACAAACCTTTCATAGTATATCAGAACTCAAGTAACAACTATGTCCTTCTTCATTACAGATTTTTTTCGCAAGATACGGGATTCTATATCAACTACCGTTTATAATAAGATGTATTATAGTGAGCGAGCTCAGTATCTTACATATCTTGCCCTTAATTCCAAAGAAAGAGGAGTTGCTGATGGTATAATAGATGGGAAAGAAGTAATTGTATCTCTAACGTCACATAGTCGCCGTATTTTCGAAGCATACCTTGCTATCGAATCGATTATGCAGGGAAGTGTAAAACCCAATCGCTTTGTTCTATGGCTTTCTGAGTCTCTCCAAGGTGAGATATTACCACAGACGTTGTTACGTCAGAATAATAGAGGACTTGAGATTAGATATACGGTAGATATTGGTTCATACAAAAAATTGATTCCTGCATTGAAGGAAGCCCCGGATTCCATTTTAATATCCATCGATGATGATATCCTATATCCGTTCGATACATTGGAACTGCTTTTGTCTGCCCATCAAAAGCATCCCGATTGTATTTGTGCAAACAGAGTAATGGATGTTTCGCTGGATAATCAAGGTAATCCAACTTCATTGACGACGTGGAAAGAATTGGATAATAAAGACAGGATTAGCAAATTGAACTTTTTTGAAGGTGCGGGAGCCGTTTTATATCCCCCCCATTGTTTTACGCCTGAAGTCCTCAACCAGTCGATTTTTATGAAGATATGTCCTACAGCGGATGATGTCTGGCTAAATTGTATGGCAAGGTTATCAAAAACCTTTGTGGTTTCTGCTTGTTCTCATTATCCTCATTTTCCACTATTAATTAATGAATCCATTCAGGATTCAGCTCTTTGGCGGATCAATAGCAACCAGAAGGATCCACGAAACGACAAACAACTTCGTGCGGTAATGGAGAAATACAATCTATCTTATGCCGAGTAGCCAAGATCGTATTTTTGGATACGATTTGATTAAGACAATCGCTATATTCATGATAGTATTCTATCACTTGGGTGGAATAGATATTGGCGAAATAGAACCAGGTAATTATTATTATCCAAATTTAAATAAGTTTATATTATCATTTTGTGCTGCGAGTGTTCCTTTGTTCCTGATGGTTCATGGCGCATTGATTTTGCCAAAGCAATTGGATTTTAAGAAGTCTATTCTCAAAGCAGCAAAGATGCTTCTGTTGTTGCTGTTTGGCAAAGTCATTCTTCAACACGTTATATTAAATAAACTATTTAGTATTGAGGAAGAAATGGTTCATTTCTGGTTTTTAGGAACTTTAGGAATGGTCTATTTGGCGAGCTATGTAATGAATCAATCGAAATGGCTTTGTTATTTTCTATTATCGCTTCTTGTCATTTATCCATTTTTTTCAAACTTGATTAATGATCTTATTGTTTTTTTTAGACCTGATACAAAATTCATAATTATTAGGCACGATGGTTTCTTCACATTATATGCTTTGGTATATTTTTATCTAGGGTATTATTTAAGAGATAAATCTATTTCTAACTATTTAGTTTTTATTGCAATTATTCTCGGATTGTTGTTCATCAATTTCGAAGATTTTGTGATGAGCAATTATTTTCAAATTATGTTTGATAACGTTAACGGATCTTTTCCAACAATCGGTGCATTAATTCTCTCCTCAGGTTTTTTTTGTCTTTTTAAGGATTTCTCTATAAACCATTTTTATTTACAAAAAGTTGTCATTATTATAGGAAGTAATACACTATACATTTATCTGTTTCATGTTTTGATTATTTTATTACTTTGGAAATATACCGAGCTCGATTCAAATGGTCTGAGTTTATTTTCTTCATTACTTTTTTCCTGTTTTCTTTTATTATTCCTTTTATTTTTTTCCTTGTTAATTAAATTAATAATAAAATGCATTTTACGAGGTTTATAATAGTTGTTTCTCCAGAAAATAAACAGTCTTAATATAGTAATGTCAGATAATCTACAACAGAAGACTTTTGCAGGCATGATTTGGACATTCCTTCAGCATTTTTCTTTGGAGGGATTTGGGTTCATTCAAGGTATTATTCTTGCTCGTCTTCTTGTTCCAAAGGACTATGGTCTTATCGCTATGACGGGAATCTTTTTCGCTATAGCTAGTGTATTTATCGATTCTGGTTTTGGCAATGCGTTAATGCGCAAGAAGGAGCGCAAGGAAATAGATTATTCCACTGTTTTTGTTACTAATGTTGTTTTGACTTTTTTCTTCTCAGTTATTCTTTATGCTAGTTCTCCGCTAATTGCAGTTTTTTATAAGGAGCCCATTTTGATCAAAATAGTCCGAGCCAATGCTATTCTTCTGGTATTGAATTCTGTAAATGCTGTACAAGGCGTTCGCCTTCGAATCAATTTGCAGTTTAAGGTTCTTGGTTTTATTAATGTAGTTACTACAGTTATCATTGGTATAACCACTATTATTTTGGCCTATTTAGGATTTGGAGTTTGGTCTCTTATTTATCCAAACTTTTTAGGACCTGGCTTAAAATTTTTTATGTACTGGCATTTTCAGCATTGGCGTCCTCGATTTAATTTCTCATTGACAATTTGGAAAGAGTATTTCTCTTATGGTTCAAAGCTGCTTATTTCTGCTTTACTTGATAAAATTTGGGGGAATTTGTATCCGCTTGTTATTGGGAAAAGATATTCCGCTATAGATTTGGGTTATTATTCTCGTGCGAATGGATATGCAGCATTGCCTGCTACGACTTTTCAGGGTGTTTTGGGATCAGTAACTTTCCCCGTCTTATGTTCCATTCAAGATGATGATACTCGCTTACAGACCGCCTACCGAAGATTGATAAGGCTTTCGGGTTTTGTCGTTTTCCCGATGCTTATGGGTCTCGCTGCATTAGCTAAACCTATTATTTATGTACTTATCACGGATAAGTGGGCAGCATCTATTCCGTATTTGGTTGTTATCTGTTTCTCTATGATGTGGCGCCCTATTCATGTGTTGAATTTGAATTTGCTCCAGGTGAAAGGGCGGTCAGACTTGTTCCTTCGTCTCGAAATAATAAAAAAGATCCTTTCTTTATTTGTGATACTTGTTACTATGCATTATGGAGTTTTTGCTATGTGTATTGGAAGTGTAATAATATCTTATATCTCATTATATATCAATACTTTCTTTACTGGCAAATTGATTTATGTTGGTTTCTTTCAACAGATGATGGATCTGCTTCCTTCATTGCTTTATTCTATGAGTATGGGTGCATTGGTATATTTCGTTACCTTGATGATTCCAAATATGGTAGTTCAGTTGTTAGCAGGGATAGTCGTCGGCATCCTTTACTATTTTGGAATCTCTTTCCTTTTCCAATCTTCTGAGCTCGTTTACATTAAGCAGTTACTTATTCATAACGTATTAAATAAATATGGAAAGAAATAAGTATATAGTCTGTGTCAGATGTTTAACTTACAACCATTCTGCCTTTATTGAAGATGCTATGAATGGCTTTTGTATGCAACAAACTAATTTCCCGTTTGTTTGCGTTATTGTTGATGATGCCAGTTCTGATGGAGAGCAAGACATAATTCATCAATATCTTTATGATAATTTTGAAATGGATGGTTCTGATACCATCCAAAATAAAGAGACGAATGATTATAGGTTGGTTATCGCCAAGCACAAGTTGAATCGCAATTGCTGCTTTGTCGTCTTTTTCTTAAAATATAACCATTATAGTATCAAAAAGCCTAAACGCCCTTACTATGAATATTGGTTAAATAATATAAAATATATTGCAATTTGTGAGGGTGATGATTACTGGATTGACTCTAATAAACTTCAGAAACAAGTTGATTATTTAGAAAACCACCAAAATACTACTATGATTTGTACCAGAACTAAACTTTATTCTAATAAGTTGAAAAAGTTTGTTGGTGAAAATTACTGCTATAATCAAAGTCAGATAGTTGAACCCAAGGATATAATTCGAAGAACTGGAGGGTTTATTTCTACTTGTAGCATCTTATTCTGTCGTGGAATTGATGATAATAAACCTGATTATTGGTTGCAATGCAAAGTGGGTGATTATCCTCTTCAGATTATGTGCGCGATGAGAGGACGTGTTTTTTATTTCAATGATATTATGTCTGTGTATAGAATTGATAATCCTGATTCTTGGATGGGTCGTCAAATATGGGGTTCTTTCAATAGGAACACACTTGAAGTTACAGAGTCGCTTATTAAAATGTTTAAAGGTTTTATGAAAGATTATCCCGAATATGAAAGTGTTTTTAAATCGAAAATATGTGATCAAATCCTTAGAAATATTCCAGTTTGTAGTTGCCCAAAAGCGGATTTAGACAGATATCTTAAATACTTTTCAAATGAAATTAATAAATTCTCATTAAAATGGAGAATTGGGTTGAAAATTAGAAAATTGCGTTCTCCAATATTGAGAGTCTATTTCATTCGTTTTTTTATGGGACATTATCAAGCACGTAACATTATGTATTAGTATTGCTTTTGCTTTATGTTATCATATTTAGATATATAGGCTGATAAACGAATTTAATAACCCTGTATTTCCCATTTTGATTCTTATATCCTACTTTTTTTGATAATAATGTTTCTTGAAGCAGAAACCCGACGGGGATATTATATTTCTTCTGATATGAAGAAAGTTTGGCTAGTTGAATTGGAATTGCTCCAAAAACTCTTGGATGTTTGTAAACGGCATAATTTGAGAATTTGGGCAGAAGGTGGCACCCTTTTGGGGGCAGTAAGGGAACATGGTTTTATACCTTGGGATGATGATATAGATATGGTTATGCTACGTGAAGACTATGATAAGTTACAGATAGTTGCTAACGAAGAATTCAAGGCTCCATATTTCTATCAAACAGGTTTCTCGGATTTTTTTCCTAATGGGATGGCCAAGTTGAGAAAAGATGGTTCAGCCGCAATAGAGCATAAGCATATTTTTAAGAATCAGCATCAAGGTATTTTTATCGATATTTTTCCTTTGGATGCCATTCCTAAGGATGGTACTGTTCTGAATGATTATCTAAATAGAGTTTCTATACTAAGAAAGAATTTGTATACCTATTGCGATGATCACATTTATTCTTTGACTAATTGGAAATATAACTTAAATTTATTTAAGGTAGTTTTCTCCATTTGGATCAGAGGATTTCACAATACATTTAAAGAGTACGAGCGCTTTGTGACTAAATACAATGGAAATAGTTCTTATAATATTTCCTTGGTTTCTTGGGGCTATAATGAAAGATATGTAAGGAATCCTAATTGGTACAATGGTACTTTATGGCTCCCTTTTGAAATGATAGAATTGCCAATTCCAATTGGGTATCATGAGATCCTTACAAAACAGTTTGATGACTATATGACGCCACATCAGATTCCTTCTGTTCATGGAGGATTCGAGGTATTAAGTGCAGATACTTCATATCTTTTTTATTTACCATTACTGAGAAAGAAATATCTAAGAGAAAGAAAGAGAATTCGCAGGGCTAATATTTTTAAAGCATTGGGAATAGGCTAATTTATTTGAGCAAAATAGTGGTAAGAAATTTTATGAAAGTTTCAATTTGTATTCCTGTTTATTGTGTCGAACGATATATAGAAAGATGTGCAAGAAGTGTTTTTGAACAAACATATCCAGACATAGAATATATCTTTGTGAATGACTGTTCTAAGGATAGGAGTATTGAGATCTTATTTGATGTTATAAAAGATTATCCTAGTAAAAAAACGATGATTAGGATTATAACACATCCGAATAATAGAGGATTAGCAGCATCAAGGAATACTGCTGTTGCTAATTGTAAGGGTATCTTTGTAATGCATGTTGACTCAGATGATTACTTGGAAAAAAATGCAGTTGAACTATTAGTAAAGAGGCAGATAGAAACAGATGCTGATATCGTTTCTGGAAATGCTATTCGAGAAACCAAGGATGGATATGAGTTATTAAAGGAGCCTGATTATAATGATAAGGAAGATATGATTCTTCATTGTATTAGGCCGACTCTTGATCATGTGATATGGCGTAGATTAATTCGCTTGTCTTTATATAAAGATAATCATATTTCAGCCAAGGAAGGGGTTAATGTTGGCGAAGATTGGCAAGTACTACCACAGCTTGTTTATTATGCACGAAAGATTGCTAAAATCGACGATGTGGTTTATCATTATAATTGTATGAATAATAACTCCTATATGAGCCAAAAAAGCCTTGCTTTCGATAGGTATATAGTAGATCAAGATATCAAATCTTTAGAAATCGTAGAGTCCTTCTTTATGGATAAAGAGTTAAAATATCAAGATACAATACAAGAATGTAAAAGTGGGATTTTGGAATATTATCTATCTTATGCATATGCATCAGAAGATGAAGATTATTATAATATGTTAGCTCGTAAAATTTTAGATATTGATACAAAATACTTAGAGAAAATCGGTTGGAATAAATTAAAAATCCGTTTAATAAATCGAACTTATATAATTAGGAAATTATTCAACAAAGTTTTTTCATTATTCCATTAATAATATGTATGATTCAAAACTCCTAACTATCGTAATACCAGCATATAATATGGAGAAATATCTCCATCGTTGTTTGGATTCCATCATTGATGAAAGAGTGATGGAAAAGGTACAAGTATTAATAGTTAATGATGGATCCAAAGATAAGACCTCTGAAATAGCTCATAATTATGCTGTTAAGTATCCGAACTACATTCATGTAATAGATAAGGAGAACGGTAATTATGGTTCATGTATGAACGTCGGTTTGTCTTTGGCTGAAGGAAAATACTTTCGTTCATTAGATGCCGATGATTGGTTCGATACTAAGAACTTTGTGAAGTTTGTAGATGATTTATCTTATACGGATGCTGATATGCTGTTGGGGGAGAGATATGTTTTCTATGAAGATACAAAGGTGATGGATTATGTAGGATTTCCTTCAGATATGACTTTATTTTATAAAGATATCCCGTTTACGAAGCAAAATTGTTCTTTTAATAGTTTTTATTTTTTATCTATGGTTTGGAACCTTACCTATAAAACTTCAATAATAAGGGAATCAGGCCTAATATGGGATGAAGGTGTTTTTTATACGGACAATGAGTTCGATTTTTGGCCACTTAAATTAGTCAAAACCATTCGTTTTATTCCAATTCCTGTGTATGTTTATTTATTGGGGCGAGAAGGACAATCTGTTGACAAAAAATTATTGAAAAGAAATTTTCATTCTTACGAAGTCGTAGCAAATACAATAATAGATGAATTATATAGAATCTATGATAATAAAAATGATATTTTTGAGGTTCAGTTAATGTTCGCACATAGAGTTATAGGGAATTTTTATAGCATTATTCTTGTTTGGGGTTTTAATGATCATCAAGCAATTGAGAGATTGAATCATAAGCTTCAGATTCATCAAGAAGTATTTGATTTCTATAATAATTTATGTAATTTGGGAGGAATTAAATATATTGAACCTTTTACTAATCATCGGCATTTTACCCTTTTCTTTTTGCGTTTACGAAATAGCTTAGAGCCATTGCGATATAAGCTTGTGACTAATAAAATAATTAGATATATTTTAGGAAAATCATAATTAATACATTAATGGAAAGAAATTTAATTCTTACTGTTTTAGTACCAGTTTACAACACTGAAGCGTATTTGGATAAATGTTTAGGTTCGTTGGTCGTTTCAGAAGAGCTTATGAACATATATGAAGTATTAGTGGTTATTGATGGAAGTAAGGACAATTCGATTGAAATAGCTCGAAAATATGAAATGAAATATCCCAATACCTTTAGGGTGATTGATAAAGAAAATGGTGGACATGGTTCATGTTGTAATGTGGGAGTTTTAGAAGCAAAAGGAAAATATATTCATTTTTTAGATAGTGATGACTGGTTTGATGAGAATTTCTCGTCATATCTGTTAAGATTAAAAGAAGAGAAAGCTGAAGTCGTTTTCACAAAAAGAATTGATGAAAGGGTATTTGAAAAAAAGACAATTCTTCATAAATTTTCGGGCATTGAATATGACAAATCCTACTCGTTGGAAGCATTGCAAAATGTAGGTTTTGCTTTTTCAATTCATGAAGTCAGTTATTCCGTTGATCTTTTTAGAAAATACAATGTTCGTTTCAGAGAAAAAGTGAGTTATGATGATGCGATTTTGTCTGTGGCCGGTTTTTTGGGAGTCGAAACAATTTCATTTTATAATATAGCGTTATACCATTATCTCATTGGAAGACCTGGGCAATCTTGGGATCCTAAGATTCTTTCTAAAAAATTTAAGAACAGATGCTATACGGTTTATGATTGTTTTGAGTTATATGAAAAATCTCAAAACAACAACAGTTCGATTTCAAATGATTTAATTATTCGAAGTATTGGATGGCTTTTAGAACGTCTATATTCAGATGCATGGAAACAGAGTAAGGATCAAGCAAAACTAAATATTTCATTTCTCAATGAGATGTTTAAAGATCGTATAGAGAAGAACAAGGTTAAAAAGAATTATCTTGTGGCGATTGCTCTTTATTTGCCTTTTTCTTGTGGGTATTTCCTTTTGAAAAGAATATTAAAATAAATAGTGTTTTTGAATATTAATGTTTATGTCAATTCTAAACACTATTCGTCAATATTTATGGCAGCTATTGGGTGTCAGCAAAATGCACATGCAGTGGGTTTGTGATAACCATTATTTGAAAGAGGATAAGGATACTATTATCGGCTATAAATCCTACGACAACAATGCAATCGTTTATCGTTGGTCAGACAGTAAACTGATTATTGGCAAATATTGTTCGATTTCATACGGAGTACGATTTATAATGGATGATGGTCATCATACATTCAATACTATTTCTAATTACCCATTTAAAACTAATCCAGTAAGCGATAAAACGGGAATTGAGATAGGGAATGATGTTTGGATCGGATTAGGTGTAACGATTCTTAATGGAGTTAAAATAGGAGATGGTGTAACTATTGCTGCAGGTTCAGTAGTTATTTCTGATGTGCCATCTTACTGTGTCGTAGCTGGAGTCCCAGCCAAAATTGTAAAAAGGAAGTGTACAGAAGAAGAAGCTTTAACGATGTCAAAGATTGCTTGGTGGGATTGGGATGACTCGATTTTGGAAGAAAGGATTAAAGACTTCAAGTTTGATATACCCTCTTTTGTTAGCAAATATGGCAAATAAGGTAAGTGTTTTATTTCTTATAGATTCTCTAACTTGTGGAGGAGCTGAAAAAAGTCTGATTTCCTTGCTCCCTCTATTAGACTATTCAAAAATTGAAGTCGATTTAATGATGGTCAGCAGGGGAGGTGTCTTTGAGCAATATATTCCTGAACAAGTTCATGTCGTGGACTTTCCGAAGCAAGGAGGCTTTTGGTATGAGCTTTGTTTGTGCGCCTTTCGTCTCATATTAAGGATTCAGCCGAAACGGCATGGCGCAGAATTGAGATGGTGGGCAATGTCGTCGGCGTATAATCAACTTGAAAAATCGTATGACGTCGGAATCGCTTATCAACAGGGTTTCCCGACATACTTCTTGGCTGAAAAGGTGAAGGCCATAAGAAAAGTTGCGTGGATCAATACTGATTTGCAAAAGGCTGGATACCGCTCTTCTTTCAATCGGCCATATTATGATATGATAGATAAGGTTGTCCCCGTTTCTGATTCGCTCTGTGGAATGTTGAAGGGTTCAAATTATGCGAACAAACAAAAGCTATATACGGTATATGATATTTTGAATGTGGAGCTTATTAAAAAGATGTCACAAGATCCAGTGCATTTGATACAAAAAGCAGACGAACTAGTTTTAACAACCGCCGGACGTATGGTTCCCCCCAAAGGATACGATTTAGCAGTAGAAACTGCAAAAATTCTTTTTGAGAAAGGGCTTTCATTTAAGTGGTACTTTGTTGGAGATGGTAGCATGAGACCTGAAATCGAACGAATGATTTCCGAATTTGGATTAGAGAATCACATCGTTCTTGTAGGTATGACACCGAATCCCTATCCATATATGGCCGCTGCAGATATTTATGTTCAAACGTCGAAATTTGAAGGTTTTGGATTAACTTTAAATGAGGCTCGCATCTTGAATAAACCCGTTGTTAGCACAAATTTCCCCGTGGTTTATAATCAGATTAGAGATGGTGAGAATGGTTTGATTTGCGAAATGACTGCGGAGTCAATCGCCGACAAGATCTTGTTGCTTGCTCGCAATGAGCCGTTAAGGAAGAAACTTATTGAAGCTATCAAAAAGGAGGTGAACACCACTGCGTTGATTGAGCCGCAAAAGGTTATGAATCTGATATTATCATGAAGATCTGCACTATCACTTGTCAGAATGCGACAAACCACGGAGCACGTCTTCAGTGCTATGCTTTGGCCCATTGGTTGCAAAAGCAGGGACATGAAGTTGAGGTGATTGATTATCGTCCCGCCTATTCTTTGGATGCCAGTTTATGTTTTTGGCCTGGAATGTCTTTAAAAAATTGGGTTAAATTTTTCTTGTATTATCCGTCAAGGAAAAGGAATATTGAAAGAAGGAAGTTTTTCGATGCATTTTCACGGAAGTATATTCCTTTGACAAAGCAAGTTTATCATAGTATAGATGATTTAAGACGATATCCTCCCGCAGCGGATCTTTATATTGCTGGTAGTGATCAAATTTGGAATACTACTTTCCCCAATGGCACAGACCCTGCTTATTATCTTGATTTCGGATCTGTGGATAAACGAAGAGAGAGTTTTGCAGCAAGCTTCGCAACTGAGCGGTTGAAACCAGGAACCGAATTGTTTGTGAAGGATAATCTTCAGAGGTTTGATAAGATTACGATACGAGAGCAGTCAGCCTTAAAAATCTTGGAATCTTTAGGTGTAGCTGGCTCATTACAAGAGGATCCAGTTTTTCTTTTATCGACATCTGAATGGGATGAAATAGCAGATGGAACAGGGGCAGGTGAGAAATATGTTCTTGTTTATGATTTTTATTTAGGAGAAGATATTAAAAAAGAAGCACAAAAAGTAGCAAAAGAACAAGGCTTGAAAATATATAGTATTTGTCATTTAAATCTTAAATATGCAGATAAGAACTTTATATTTGCAGGGCCAGAGACTTTTGTAAGTCTTGTCAAACATGCTTCATACGTAATTAGTAATTCTTTTCATGGAACAGCATTTGCAATGATTTACGGAGTTCCATTTAGGGTGCTTGATAGACCTGATGGGCTAAATATTCGAATGCATGATTTATTGGAAAGACATGGATATAATAATTAATTTTTTTGTACTTTGTCAAACATCGCATTAATCTTAGCTGGAGGTTCCGGCAATCGTATGGGGCAGGATATCCCCAAGCAGTTTATACATATTGATGGTGCCCCCGTTATTATTCACACGATGAAGGCTTTTGAGCAGCATCCTGATATTGATACAATTGCAGTCGTGTGCTTACAAGGATGGGATACAGTTGTACAGTCTTATGCCAACCAGTTTAACATTTCTAAATTGAAATGGATATTCCCAGGAGGCAAGTCGGGTATGGAGTCGATTCATAATGGAATCTATGGGCTCAAAGAAGCTGGTTGTGACGACGAGGACCTTGTGTTGATTCATGATGCTGTTCGTCCCCTGCTTTCTCAGGAAATCATCTCTTCGAATATTGCCATTTGTAAGGCATACGGATATGCAATCACAGGCATCCAGTGCCGAGAGGCTATCTTAAAGAGTGAGGACGGTTTCACGACAACAACCAGTATTCCTCGTGACACATTGATCCGCACACAAACACCTCAGACCTTCCGCCTTGGTAATATTATCGCTGCACATGAAGAAGCCGCTCGGGAGGGCATCAGGGATTCCGTGGCTTCATGTACGCTAATTGCCGAGCTTGGCTCAAGCAGAGTGATGCACATCGTTCCAGGATCAGAGAAGAATATCAAGATTACAACGGTCGAGGATATCGAGATGGTAAAGGCATTGATGCATACGGAAAAGGAACCATGGCTGAAATAAGGGATTTGCCTTGGTATAAGTTATCGGGCTGTAATATTCTTGTGACGGGAGCTATAGGTCTTATCGGTTCCTGTTTGGTGGATGTTTTGATGCAGCGCCCACAAAAGGACTATCAGGTCTATGCCTTGGGGCGAAATAAAAAGCGAGCCGACTATCGGTTCCATCGTTACATTTCGGATAACAGTTTCCATTTCGTGGAGGGTGACATAATCCGACCTTTAACATGTAATACCTCTTTTCATTACATAATTCACGCCGCAAGCAACGGCAGTCCCAATTTTTTTGCCAATAGCCCAGTAGAGGTGATGAAATCTAATCTCTTTGGCGTTTCCAATCTCATTGAATATGGACTTGGACATGGCATGAAACGTTTTCTTTATATTTCCTCTGGTGAGGTCTATGGCAGCAACGAAACAGCAGTTCTGGACGAGAATAGTTACGGATATGTTGATATTCTCAATTCCCGATCCTGTTATCCTTCTTCCAAACGTGCTGCTGAGACTTTGGCGATGTGTTATGCCGGTGAGTATGGAGCTGATGTGGTGGTGGCGCGACCTTGTCATACCTATGGTCCGCATTTCACAGAGTCGGATAATCGTGTCTATGCTCAATTTATTAGGAATGTGCTCAGCGGTGAGGATATTGTCATGAAAAGTGCAGGAACTCAATATCGCTCCTGGTGCTATGTCGAGGATTGTGTTTCGGCTCTTTTGTATATTCTTTTAAAAGGGAAGAACGGTGAAGCTTATAATATCGCTGACAAGAATTCAGTTATTACTATCCGGGAATTGGCCGAGATGATTGCTTCTATTGCTGGTCATAAGGTTGTGATGCAAGTTCCCTCCGATAGTGAGAAGAAAGGATTTACACCCATCAAGCGCGCAGTTTTCAATACAGCAAAATTGGAGGCTTTAGGCTGGACAGTCAGCGGTACGATGGAAGAAAAGTTAAGAAGGACGATAGACCTTTGTAGAAATAATGATTAAGGACACAGTAAATAATATAGTTGCACTATTGCATCAAGACAACAAGAAGGGGGAGTTTGCACGCTTCGCCATAGTCGGTGTGACGGCTGCGATAATTCATTACGCGATTTATTTCGTTCTTTATCATTTCATCCATGTTAGTGTTGCTTATACAATTGGTTATATCTTAAGCTGGTTCTGTAATCTATATTTGACGAGCAAGTTCACATTCCATCGTAAAGCTACGATAAAAAAAAGTGTGGGATTTGCCGGTGCCCATTTGGTTAACTATTGTATGCACATTGTTTTATTACAGTTCTTTCTGTGGATTGGAATGCACAAGGCTTTGGCCCCGTTCTTTGTGATGGGCATTGCAACTATCATAAATTTCTTTTTGGTAAGGTTAGTTTTTAAAAAATAATAACAAGTTGTTTTAATTCTTTTTTTTATGATAAGTGTAGTTATTCCTGTCTACAATACAGGAAAAAAACTGAATAAATGTTTACAATCTTTGTCGAATCAGACATATAAGGATTGGGAATGCATCTTAGTTAATGATTGTTCTACTGACGAAACTACAATTTGTATTTTAGATGAGTGGAAGAAAAAGGATGAAAGATTTAAATTGATAAATAATTCAAAGAATTTAGGTATTGAAAGGAACCGATTTGTTGCAATCGATAAGTTATTATCTGAAAACAAGTCAGAATATTTAATGTTTATGGACCATGATGACTGGTTATATTCAACTCATTCTTTGTCATATTTATACGAGAATGCAGTCTCTTCTGGGGCAGATGTTACAATAGGAAGGAATAATGAGGCTTATGGTTTATTTCAGAGACCAGGTTACAACCCCGTGCCATCTGGAATAATATGCCAACCGGAATTAAAAGAAAAATATTATATATCTTATTTTGGAGTGAACCTTATACCTGTATTTGTTTGGGGTAGGTTATATAAGCTTGAATTAGTTAGAAAAGCAGGTTTGAGCCCCCATGGATTAACTAGTGCCGATGATGTCGCATTGAATCTATTTATAATGCCATTTGCAAATTCTATTATGATTCTTGATAAGGTTGTATATGTTCATAGGTGGGGTGGATTTTCATCATTAGTTTCTTTAGACGGATTGAAAGAATATAAGTTGTTTTATAAAATAAGGCGTCAAGCAATAATTGAGTTTGATTATGAGAAAGGAAGATTCTATTTGGACTGTGAATTGAAAAATGTGTTAGCATTTATGATTTATAACTCTATTGCTTTTTTCAATTACAGTAAAGAAGAGGTTATTGCTTTTTTACAAAAAGAATTAGAAGATGGAATTTGGAGAGATGTTGATGATTCAATCAAGAAACGAGACGATGAGTTTTCTATTGCATTAGTAAAAAGAGACTATAATAAATTATTTGATATTCAGTATTATAATACCCACAAACTCCTTAATATTTTGAAGATCTACATAAAAAAAATTTTCAAATAGTTGTTATTATTTGATGATCCCGAAGTTTTTCATAGCGATGCATTATATGAAACTGGGGGGTGCTGAGAGTGCACTGCTCGGTTTGTTGCAGGCGCATGATCCTGCTAAGGCAGATATCGATTTGTTTCTTTTTGACCATGTGGGTGAATTGATACAGTATATTCCTGGTTCTGTCAATCTCTTGCCAAAGGTCGAGGCTTATTCCATGTTGGAACGACCCATTACTGAATTGTTAAGAAAGGGATATTGGGGAATTGCTTTGGGTAGGACCCTAGCTCGTTTATTGGGGAAACAGGAAAAAAAGAATAACAAGGTGAGGTTGGATGATATTTCACTGTATTATTATATTGCAAAATATGTCAATCCTTTTTTACCTAGAGTTAATCCTTCGGTTGAATATGACCTCGCCATCAGCTTCTTGCAGCCCCATCTTTATGTGTTGGAGAAAGTACGGGCTCGAAAGAAATTGGCTTGGTTGCATACTGATTATTCCAAAGTATTTGTTTCCGAAAAGGAGAAGACAGTTTGGTGCCAATACGATTATATAGCAGCTATTTCCGAAGAGGTCGGCAATTCATTTGTGCGTCGTTTCCCAAGTCTCGCTTCGAAGATTGTCCCCATCGAAAATATACTTTCTTCCAAGTTTATTAGAAAGAGGTCGAATGAGTTTGACGTTGATTTGCCAGGAAGTGGAATCCGTTTACTTACCATCGGACGGTATAGTTATCCGAAGAAATTGGAGGATATTCCTGTTTTGACCGCGATGTTGCATAAGACCTTTCCCGATTTGAAATGGTATATCATCGGTTACGGAAACCCCATCGAAGAGAAGAAAATATTGGATAGTATTGACAAGGCAGGGGTAAAGGATAGTGTGGTCCTTCTTGGGAAACAAACCAATCCATATCCATTCATAAAGGAATGTGATGTCTATGTCCAGCCGTCGAGATACGAAGGTAAGTCAATTACCGTTCGAGAAGCACAAATATTGTGTAAGCCGGTTGTTGTTACGGCATATCCAACAGCTTCCTCACAAATTCAAGATGGAGTAGATGGCGTCATTGTTCCTCTTGACGTTGAGTCGTGTGCCACTGCAATGACCTCATTCTTGAAGAATAAGGAGCTTCAAGCAGAGATAGTTAAATATCTGTCAAGGCATGATTGTGGGAATGAAAATGAAATAAATAAGATTTATCAATTAGCTAAATGATTCCTAAAGTTATTCATTACTGTTGGTTTGGAGGTAATCCACTTCCTAAATCTGCAATTAAGTGCATCGAAAGTTGGAAGAAGTACCTTCCTGATTATGAAATAAAGGAATGGAATGAGAGTAATTTCGACATTAACTCTATTCCATATACCCGTGAGGCATACGAAATGAAAAAGTATGCATATGTCAGCGATGTTGCGAGATTTTTGGTACTCTACCGAGAAGGAGGTATCTATTTCGATACCGATGTCGAAGTGGTTAAGTCAATTGATGATATTATCGAGGCAGGTGCTTTTATGGGCATTGAGGACCTTGGAGTTGAAGGAAAGACTTACCCAAATGTAGCTCCAGGATTGGGTCTAGCTGTTGAGGCAGGTAATCCTTTCTATAAGGAGATTCTTGATCATTATTATGAAAGTCATTATTATGACCCCGTAACAAAAGTTCCTTATCCTTTAACCGTTGTCAATCACTGTACGGATTTATTGATAAAGAATGGCTTGAAGCCTACCAACCGTTTCCAAACAGTGGCAGGCATAAATATTTATCCCGTTGATTTTTTTTGTCCGTTGGAGGATGCCACTGGTATATTGACCATCACAGAAAATACACGAGCTATCCATTGGTTTTCTAAAACTTGGATTGATAAGCCAATGTGGTATTTCACTGTGACGAGATTCCTGCATCGTGTATTTGGTGTCGATTCGTTAGTAAATATCAAGAAAATACTTAATCTGGATTTCACTCACCCAAGTCAAAATTCTCAGGTAGATTTTCACCAAGGACAAAACATAGCAGATACAAACGAAATTTATAGCGAAACAGATAACCAAGAATTAATTAACAATGATTTACGCTCAGATACCAAGATCCCAAAGTTGATTCATTACTGTTGGTTTGGTGGTGCTGAAATGCCAGAATCGATGCAAAAATGCATTAACAGTTGGCGGCGATTCTTTCCTGATTATGAGATAAAGGAATGGAATGAAACCAATTTCGATGTGAACCTTTTGACTTATACTCAAGAGGCTTACAAAGCAAAAAAATATGCATTTGTGAGTGATGTGGCACGATTTTGGATTTTGTATCATGAGGGGGGTATTTATTTTGATACAGATGTTGAAATCATTTCTTCCTTTGATGAAATCATTGCAAAAGGAGCATTTATGGGTGTAGAATCAAATTGTAAACCAGGAGAACTGCCTAATGTGAACCCTGGTCTTGGATTGGGAGCTGAAAAGGGGAATCCGGTAGTAAAGTCCATCTTCGATTATTATAATACACTCCGGTTCTTGAATGAAGATGGAGAGAAGAATCCAGGAACTGTTGTTACGCATACCACTCATGTCCTTTATGAACATTATGGTCTCAAGTCTTCGAATGAGATTCAGGAATTGAATGGCATTACTATTTATCCTATGGATTATTTCTGCCCCTTTGATGACCTCACCGGTGTTTTGAGACCCACTGTGAATACACGCTCTATACATTGGTTCGCAAAGACATGGACCGATCAGCCTATGTGGTATTTCAAGATGACCCGTGTTTTACATCGCATTTTTGGAGTGCGTTTCTTTAATTCTATCAAGTCTTTTCTAGACATCAAGGAAGGTAATTAAGCAAAATGCAAAAACCACGATTGTTTGTCAATATGCATTATATGGAACTGGGAGGAGCTGAACGTGCACTCCTTGGGCTATTGAATGCCATTGATACCAACAAGGTGGATGTCGATTTATTTCTTAATCAGCACACTGGTGCATTCATGCCTCTGATTCCTTCTAAAATTAATTTGCTTCCCGAGATTCCTGCATATTCTGCTATCGAGCGCTCGATAAAGACTGTCCTTCGAGAGGGTCAGTGGGGTGTTTTATTGGGCAGGGTAATTGGTAAAATTAGGTACAAGCGGTATTTACGTTCTGTCGGTAGGCGAAGAGACGGAAGTGCGACACAATATGTTTTTGATGGAGTCTCTCCTTTCCTGCCATCATTAAAATATCTTGGACATTACGATATGGCGATCAGTTTTCTCGATCCACCTCATATCGTTCAGGATAAGGTGGATGCATCCTTACGTATGGAGTGGATTCATACCGATTGGTCTACGGTCGAGGTGAATGAGAAACTTGTTGAACCGAGATGGGGACGGAATGATTATATTGTGTCTATTTCAGAAGCGGTGACAGAGCAATTTTTGAAGCGATTCCCACAATTTAAGGATAAGATTATCGAGATTCATAATATTTTGAGTCCAGCATATGTCAGGAGTCAAGCATTATTGGAGGAAGATATGTGCGAATTCAATCCCGAGGGTGTAACGCTTTGTTCTGTCGGACGAATAGCTTATCTAAAGAATTTCGACAATATCCCGCATATTGCCAAAATAATGAAAGATAGAGGGTTGAAGTTTCATTGGTTTGTTGTTGGACCTGGTAATCATGAATCTATTGATATGACAATACGTTACAATAGGGTAGAGGATTGTGTTCATTTTGTAGGTCCCAAGACTAATCCATATCCATGGATGAATGCTTGCGATATATATGTGCAACCTTCCCGTTATGAAGGTCATTCGGTTACTGTTCGCGAAGCTCAGATACTTTGCAAACCAGTTGTTATCACGGCATATCCAACAGCCAGCAGCCAAATCCAGAATGGTGTGGATGGCATTATTTGTGGAATGAAGAACGAAAGTATAGCTGAGGCTATCCTCTCACTAATTTCAGACCAACAGAAACAACAGGATTTGACCCGTTATCTGACGACCCACGACTATGGCAATGAGCGTGAAGTGGAGAAACTTTATCAGATACTGAATATAGCTTAATGGAATTCTCATCAGCTGACCAAAAGACGTACAAGGATTTATTGTTACAGACTTTTAAAGCTTTTGCCCTGTTCTGTAATGGTAATGATATCCATTTTTATGCTGCCGGTGGTACTATGATAGGCGCTGTGAGACATCATGGATTTATCCCTTGGGATGATGATGTCGATGTCTATATGAAGCGTCCTGATTTTGATAGGTTTATTTCATTCCGGGATCAGTTGTATGGAACAGCCTATGAGATCATCGATCCATGCAATGAGGGATATTATTGCGCTATGGCAAAATTCTCTCATCGTAATTCTACAATTTGGGAGTTTCAAAGTATTCCTTTCGTATTGGGAGCCTATATCGATATCTTTGTTTTGGATTATGAAGATGGTCCCTACGATATGGTGGTTCAACAAAGGATGAACTATTCCAAAAAGGTGGATTTTTTTTATGTTTGCTCTAATAGTTATCCGTTCAAAGAGATTTGCCAACAACTCATTCGAGGTCATCTAAAGATATGCCTATGGCATATTTCTCAGCGGGTGTTTATGAAACGCATTCATCAGTTTTTGGTTAAATCTATGCTCCGTCATTCGAATAAAGAACAAGGAGAGTGGCTTGTAGCCTACACAGGTACTTCTGGCGATAAGGATATCTTCCGTGCTGAATGGTTCTCCGATTCTGTTTCATTTCCTTTCGAGGATACATATGTCGATATTCCAGTGGGATATGACGAATTCCTGACTGCGATGTATGGGGATTATATGACTCCTCCTCCCATTGAGCAACAGTCATCTCATCATTCGCTCTTCTATTATAACATAGATAGAAGACTTACAAAGGACGAGATTGAGAAGTTGCAGATTGAAGGATAATTTTATAGATTTTTCCTTGTATATGAGCTCTCGTTTTTCCATCATTGTTCCTATTTATAATGCAGAACGATATCTTCCTGAATGTCTCAGAGGTATTCAGGCACAGACTTGTCAGGACTTTGAGGTGAACTTGGTGGACGATGGTAGTTCAGATGGTACATTGCGAGTGTTGGGTAATTATATTGCCGATGATGTTCGATTCCACATTTATCACCTTGAGCATCGAGGGGTTAGTTCCGCACGCAATGTAGGACTGAAATATGCTACAGGTGATTTTATTTGTTTTGTCGATGCTGATGATCAGATAGCTCCTACATACCTTGCCGACCTATATCAGGCTATGGGTGAGGCTGATTCCTCGATGTGTGGATTCAGAAAGTCCGATTCGTTGAGTCATGAAGATTGCACCATAGTCCCACTGAACAGAATCGAGACGCTCGAAGAGAATCTTTCTGGGTTTTATGCTGCTGGTCCTACTGATTGGCAACGTTACTTATGGAATAGGATGTTCAAGCACTCTGTTATTCAGAAGAATAATCTCCGTTTCAGGGAAGACATTCATTATAAGGAGGACGGCTTGTTTGTTATCCAGTATCTATGTGCTTCCAATGGTTTGGTCGGATGTATTGATAAAGTTCTTTATTATTATTACAGAAACACTTCTGGTTCTATGAGTAGGACTTGGCATGCTTTTGATGACAAGTTATTTACAAATCTTGTTGCTCACCGGTTAATGATAGAAGAACTTGAACAAAGGCATGTATCGAAGATCGTACTATTAATGGCTGCAAGTCAAGCAAAGGCTGCATGTAATTGGATCCTTAAACTAATGTTTCGGACGAAATCCTTTAAATTCACTTTGCTTATAAAAATAGAATCGACAATGATTTGTATCTTAGGGATTCGAGAATATATCTTTTGGAGATTTTCCCAAATTGGTAAATTGCTCAAATGAACATACTATTTTCCTCTGATGATAATTATGCACAGCACATGGGGGTGGCAATATACAGTATATTGTTGCATAATAAGCGAGCTGACAAGATACATTTTTATGTTATAAACAATAAAATAGATCAACTTAACATATGTAAAATAGAGTCCGTGGTCAATAATTATGAAAATGCGGATATAACGTTTATAGCTTTTGATAGTTTTGAAAAACAGCTTCATCTTCATTTGTTGTGGCCCATCTCGTTAAGTTCTTATGCCCGTCTGTTTATTGGAGAGATATTACCATCAGAAGTAGATAGAGTGTTATACCTTGATTGCGATATTGTTGTAAATGGTCCGCTTTATGAATTGTGGAATACAAACTTGCATGACAAGTATTTAGGAGCCATTCAAGATACAATCCCTCCAAGAACAAAATCCTCAGTCGGTCTTTTGCCCCAACAGCCATACTTTAATGCTGGTGTATTGTTGCTCGATTTGAAGCAATGGAGGGAGAATAGGATTGGTGAAAAGTGTTTGGATTTTATTAAAGCTCACGATGGACGTGTTACGCATCATGATCAAGGTGTGTTGAACGGATTGTTAAAAGATAAATGGGAAAGGCTGCCACTGAAATATAATGTAATGACAGTCCATTATATGTTTTCCCAATCCAAAATACGTAATTTTTATAAAGATGAAGCATCTTTTTATGATTCTTCAGAAATTAAAACTGCAATTAAGAATCCTTTTGTTATTCATTTTACACCCAGTTTTACTAATCGGCCCTGGGAAAAGTATTGTAATCATCCGTTAAAAAATCTTTATCAGGCACTTTTAAAAACTACTCCATGGAATGGAACCCCTCTGATTCATAGTAGTAATCCTTGGTATGTTAACTTGATAAATGTCCTATATCGATATTTCCCTATCTTTTAAATATCTATTCACATGATTCTATCTATTATCGTCCCTGTTTACAATGTTGAAGTTTTCCTTCCTCGTTGTCTTGATTCCTTGTTGCGTCAAGGTATGAAATTGGAGTGTCAAAATGGGGAACTTGAATACGAAATCATTTGTGTGGACGATGGGTCAAGTGATGACTCTCCAAAAATATTGTTAGACTATGCCAGACGATATCCTAGTCTCATTAAAGTCATAATTCAAGAGAATCAAGGTTTGGGGCTCGCTCGAAACGTGGGTTTGGCAATTGCACAAGGTGAATATATTGCCTTTGTAGACAGCGATGACTATTTGTTAGATGGTGGTTTGGGATATATCTGTTCCAATTTTTTGAAGGAGAACCCCGATGTCGTGCATTATGATTATTGTATTGTATACACTGATGGTCGGACTTTAGCGAACCCGGGAGAGAAGGTAGATGGAACCATTCTTTACAATGGTGATGGTGTAAAGGCTTACAACAATTGGCCACTTTATACAGTATGGCAAAATTTATATCGAAGAGATTTTCTTTTGAAAAATAATATAAAATTTGAGAATTTAATATATGAAGATGCCATTTTCAATTTTACTGTTTTTCAAGGCTCTCCTCATTTGATTTCTGTCAGTAGCAATATCTATCGATATGAAAAAGGGAATGTGAATTCTGTTACTACAATAGCCAATAAAGATAAAATTATGTTTCAGCTTGATCAGTCCCTTTTCCAAACTATATGCATCATAGAAAGTTATTTGCAAAAGGGACATAAGGATTTAGCTCCAGCTGCCCATAAAATGATAAAAGTATTGTTGACTGCTTCGTACGAAAGATTGGTGTGTGTCATCCTTCCTTTCAAGCAATGGAGAAAATATACAAATAGGTTGAAAAAATTGTCCGCATATACAGCCTCTGAACCGATGGACAATAAAGGTTGTGCGCGTTTATTGGCTAAAGTGATAATATTTTCTTCTAAATCTTATCTTTTTTATGTTATTATCTGCACTCTAAGGATTATCTGGCAATTCTTCAAGGCATACATCTACGGATGGAAAAAAATTCCATTACTTTCTTCCTAACGATGTTCTTTTTGATTGACGGGGAGGTATTCCGTATGTGCTGTTTTAGATTCCAGATCTATTTCTGCTATTATAACTACTATTGATAATCCAATGATTGATATTTTTCCAATTGATTACTATACAAAAATCTTCTATTGGACGATGTTTGTATTCTGTACGTTGACAGTTTTGTATTATCATGACTCAAAAGGTTGTGTCAAGTTGTTAAGACAGAATTCGATATTGCTGCCATTATTATTATCAACAGTATTGATTTTTTTTATTGGATTAAGGCCTATTAGTTGGATTTTTAGTGATATGGTATTATATCGGCATAGGTGGAATATTATCGACACTGATTTGTATGTTTCCAATTTCGGCCTTGGAAGTGAATGGTTTTTTGACACAGTTATGATCATGTGTAAAAAAACCGTCCCCGATGCTCAATTCTGTTTCCTCGTAATCGATATTTTTTATATAGGATGTCAGTTGTGGGCTTGTAAGAAACTGCTGTGGGAAAATGTTTGGTTGGCAATCATGTTTGTTTTCTTCTCATACCAATTTTTCACATATGGCACAAATGGTTTAAGAAATGGTATGGGGTGCGCATTAATGATGCTTTCTATTTCCTATTTTTGTGATAGAAGTAAACTTGGTTTTTTCGTAGGATTTCTTTTATTCATTCTTGCCATGGGATGTCATCGTTCAGTTCTGGTTCCAATGACAGCGTTAGTCGCTTCGCTTTTTGTCATAAAGGATATTAATAAGGCTATTATTATTTGGTTAGGATGTATTGTTTTGTCTCTTTTGGCAGGAAATTCAATAATGGGTTTTTTTGAAAATTTAGGTTATGATAATAGAATGTCTGATTATTCTACTATTTCAGATAATCTTCAGTCGCAGTTCTCTCATATTGGTTTCCGATGGGATTTTCTGCTTTATAGCACAATGCCTATTTCGTTGGCCTGGTATATCAGGCGCCTTGGCGTTCAAGATAAGACTTTTACTATATTGGCTAATACATATATTCTTGCAAATTCTTTTTGGGTTTTAGTATGTCGTGCTGCCTTTTCCAATAGATTCGCCTATCTTTCATGGTTTATGTATGCATTGGTTATTGCGTACGCGGTAATTCGAATTCCGATCTGGAAAGACCAAGACCGAAAAGCAAGCCAGATTTTGTTTGCTCATTCCTTTTTCACAATTTTTATGTTTGTTATTGGCCGATAATTCAAGATGAAAACTCTTACCGTTTTTACACCAACATTTAATCGCAAGCATACTATTAGTAGGACTTACGAGTCCCTTTGTCGACAGTCTTCTTTTGATTTTGACTGGCTCATCATTGACGATGGGAGTACAGATGGTACTCGTGAATGGGTTGAGAGTATAGGCGAGAAAATAATTCTTTCAGGTGTGTGTGTGGATTGGATGGGACGTCCTTTATCATCATCAGATTCGAATCATTTTGTCATTTTGTCAAATAAAGTTAATATTGGTAAGCCATTAAGAATTGAATATATTTATAAATCTAATGGCGGCCTTTATACGGGATATAATGCTGCTTATTCTGTAATCCAGACAGAATTATGCGTGTGTATTGATAGCGATGATTTTATGCCTGATGATGCAGTAGAAAAAATAATCTATCATTGGAAGAATCGTTTATGTTTGTCTCCGAAATTTGTTGATTGCTTTTGTGGTGTAGTGGGTTTGGATTATTATTTGTCGAGTAAGAAACCTATTGGCGGAACATTTCCTGCTGGAATAAAGTATGGTTTTTTAGAGGATTTAAAACATCGAGGTGATAGCAAACAAGTTATGAGAACAGACTTGATGAAAAAAGTATCACCACAAATCGGTTTTAAAGATGAAAGAGATTTTAATCCTTATTATATGTTGATGGAGGTTTGTGATAAATACCCTATCATTGTAGTTAATGAAAATTTTTGTTGGGTAGATTATCAAACTACTGGAGATTCTATGTCTGCAGGAATTTGGAAGCAATATGTGCGATCACCCAAAAGCTATGCAAAGTACAGAATCCGACAACTTCAGATGCGTCATGGTCTTTCTTTTATAAGAAAAGTCGAACTATGTATTCACTATGTTTCTTCTTGCATTCTTTCTAAAGATTGTAATTGGTTTCGTAATGCCCCTCATAAAATAATGACTCTTTGTGTTGTGCCATTTGGTTTCCTTTTTTCTTGGATTGTTAAATGCAAGTCTGCCAAATAGTTTAGTATGGATACTATTATAAAAAAAGATTTATATAGATATATCGGTTGTCAATGCGATAATCTTTCATCGCAATTGAGATATTTGCTTTTTACACCAAGTTTCCAATACATATACTTTTATCGTAAGGTTCAATTAGCAAAATTTCCTTTTTAGAAGTATTTCTATTATTTTTGCCTAAAATTATGTTCTTTCAAGTTCGGAATACAGATTCCACCAGCGACAAAGATTGGTGAAGGATTCAGAATTGTCCATTTTGGCTCCATCGTGATTAATCCCGATTCTATTATAGGGAAAAATTTTACCATTGCACAAGGTTGCTTAATCGGAAACTCGGAAGGGAAAAAGTTTGGTACTCCTATTATCAAAGACAACGTATGTATGCATGCGAATTCTATTGTCATTGGTGGGGTGAAAATTGGCAATAATGTATTGATTGCACCTGGTGCTTTCGTGAATTTTGATGTTCCCGATAATTCCATTGTATTGGGGAATCCAGGAAAGATTATTGTGAAAGATACTTCTCCGACTGATAAATATATTGTATATAGAATATAATAAGATATGAAAATTCTTCATATAATCACTTCTCTTCGTATCGGTGGCGCCGAAAAGCTGATGGTGGACTTGCTTCCTAAGCTTCGCGATTTGGGTAACGAAGTCGAACTCCTCCTTTTCGATGGAGTTCGTACAGAGTTTATGGAACAGCTTGAAGGTGTCGGTGTTAAGATTCATACGGAAAAAGTAGGTGGAAGTGTTTATGCCCCCAGGAATATTTTTTACATACGACATTTTATCAATCAATTTGATATTGTTCATACTCACAATACTGCTCCTCAGCTGTTTGCTCCTTTAGCAAAAATACTTGCGTTTGGAAGTGATGTTAAGCTTATCACTACTGAACATAATACGACCAATCGCAGACGAGATAAGTGTTTTTTTAAGATTCTTGACCGATGGATGTATAGCAAGTACGCTAAGATTATTTGCATTTCTAATCAAGCTGAGATTAATCTTCGCCGTTATTTGGACGATTGGTCTACTAATATTTGTACCATCTTCAATGGTATTGATCTCACAAAGTTTTCTAATAATACTAATGAAAAACTACAATCGAATGAAGGCATTACTGTAACAATGGTTGCTGCTTTTCGCAAACAGAAGGATCAACAGACATTGATTCGAGCTTTTTCATTGCTCCCAGTGAATTTCAGATTACAACTTGTTGGAGATGGAGACATTGAACTTATTGAACGTAATAAAGATTTAACAAGGCGATATAATCTTTCTACTAGAGTCGTTTTCATGGGTATGAGGACTGATATTCCCGCTATTCTTCATTCATCTGATATAATCGTATTGAGCTCCCATTATGAGGGACTGTCTTTGTCAAGTCTAGAAGGTATGATGTCTGGCCGTCCATTCGTGGCTAGTGATGTCGAGGGATTGCATGAAATTGTGGATGGTTATGGACTTTTGTTCCCACATGGTGATGCCCAAGCTTTGGCTGATATTATCTTGAAACTCTCGGAAGACAAAGTCTTTGCAACTCTAATTGCGCAAAAGTGTCAGGAAAGGGCACGGCAGTTTGACATCAATGTGATGGCTGAAAAATATATGAATGTTTATCGTGAGGTTCTATCCAATTAGTTGCTTAGAAAAATGTTATACAAAATAGCACATTATTTAAGAGATCACTTTCCCTTTTTATGGGATTGGATAGAAGGTGTCAATTCGATTCTTTTCAAGTATCGATATAGAAAAGGAATAAGACAAATACCGACAATATTGGAATCTTATTCCATGGTTTTATCAGATGGAATTGAAGAAAAACACCTATCTTTAAGATTGATTAAGCAAAACGATTGCGATAAATTGGCAACCTTTTTCAAAAGTCAGCCTGAAGTTTCTTATACTTTTTTTCGTCCTCATGCTTTTGATATTGACACCTTAAAAGCATTGTCCGGTCGAGACTCTTTTATTTCGATGATTGCTTTAGTCGATAATGAAATAGTTGGGTATTTTTTTCTTCGAGCCTTTTTCCATGGTAAATGTTTCCTTGGGAAGATGGTCGGTATTGGTTGGCAAGGCAAAGGAATTGGCAAGGTTATGTGTAGAGCTGCAATGAATGTAGCTACATCTTTAGGCATGAGAATGTTTGAATCCATTAATAAGAACAATCCAGCTTCTTTGGGATCATCATCCGTCCTTCGTCAGGTCGTTGTTAAAGAGCTCGAAAATGATGATGTTCTTATCGAGGATTTTCCTTTATGAAATTGTAATATGGTGAAATATTTATTTGATCGTATAGTATCTTTTATCGGTCTGTTTGCTTTGTGGCCTTTTTTAATTATTCTAGCCATATTAATTAAGATAAAAATGCCTGGCGGCCCCATTCTTTTTAAACAGCAAAGGGTTGGAAAGGATGCTAAACTTTTCACTATGTACAAGTTTCGTTCTATGACTGTAAGCCATAGTGGCAGCAGTGTCAGTGTGGCAGGTGAATCAAGAATTACTCCATTTGGAGCCATACTTCGCAAATATAAGTTGGATGAACTTCCGGAGCTTTGGAACGTATTGATCGGAGATATGAGTTTCGTCGGACCTCGGCCTGATGTCCCTGGTTATGCTGATAAATTGAAAGGAGAAGATCGTCTTATCTTAAGACTCCGACCTGGAATCACGGGTCCTGCCTCTCTAAAATATCGGAATGAAGAGGAAATCTTGGCTCAGGTTGATGATCCTATAAAGTATAATGATGAAGTGATATATCCTGATAAAGTTCGAATAAACTTGGATTATTATTGTCATCATTCTCTCATTGGAGATTTGCGTTATATTGTTGAAACAGTTTTTGGATGAGTTGCAGATATGAAAAAGAAGATTATAAGATCTGCCACTATTGGATTGTCGTTAAATGTTTTCTGCCAAGGGCTCTTGAGAGAGTTGTCAGAGAAACGATTTGATGTGATTGCAATTTCTTCGCCAGATGGTGATTTAGAAGAATTAGGGAGACGAGAGGGTGTCCGTACAATCGGTGTGCAGATGCAGAGACATATTGCACCGGTTAAAGATTTGATATCTTTATTCCGATTGATTAGAGTGTTTATCAAAGAAAGGCCAGATATGGTTCATTCGATGACTCCTAAGGCTGGACTTCTTTGTATGATTGCTTCATGGATTGCACGAGTCCCGATAAGGGTGCATACTTTTACTGGACTTGTATTCCCTACGGAAAAAGGCTTGAAGAAGAAGATATTGATGGCTACCGACAAGTTGACGTGTTTCTGTGCAACGCATGTGATTCCTGAGGGGCAAGGGGTGCTGAATGACTTGAAGAACAATTGTATCACCTCGAAGCCGATGAAAGTTTTGGGCTATGGGAATGTGATGGGAGTGGATATGACACGCTTTTCTCGTAGGCTGGAGGTGATGGAGAAAGCGGCTTTACTACATAAAGAAGGCGTGTTTACCTTTGTTTTTGTGGGTCGTATTGTTGGGGATAAGGGAATTAATGAATTAGTGCAAGCTTTCAAAGCCTTGTTGGTTCAAGATTCCTCGAAAAGACTAAGATTGGTTTTAGTTGGCAATTACGAGAGTGACTTAGATCCGATTTCTTCAGATAGCAAACAATCCATTGATTCAACACCGGAAATTGAAGCAGTTGGCTCTCAATATGGGGATGACTTATTAGCCTGGTATGCTGTGAGTGATTGCTTTGTCTTTCCGAGCTATCGAGAAGGCTTTCCTAATACTGTTCTTGAAGCAGGATCAATGGGATTGCCATCTATAGTGACGGATATCAATGGTTCACGTGAAATTATTATTCCATACGAGAAAGATCATCAGAGAGCAACTGGATTGATTATACCCTCGCATGATGCTGAGGCTTTGCAGAGGGCGATGTCTTGGATGATTACCCATGATGCTGAAAGAACGATAATGTCCGCCAATGCCCGGCCGTCGATTGAATCTCGATTCGAGCAGAGTTTTGTCAGACAATGTTTGTTTGATTTTTACGATGAGATACTAAAAGAGAAAGAATTATCATAAATAATATGAAAAAAATACTAATTATTCTATGCTGTTCTATGATGTTGTTTGTGACATCTTTTGGCCAACAAGAAGAGTGGGGAACGATTGATGTGCCCACGAGAATGGACTGGTGGATTGGAGCATCTGTCGGAACGACTTGGTCATTTGCTGATAATGCCCCAAGTAACAATATTGGCAAGAATATTCCAAGTTTTGATTTTCAATTGGGCACATTCTTTACCAGGGCATTTGGAGTGCGTTTTGGCGGTTCTGTGGCGCCACAGACAGGAGAGGCTGATGCAATAGCTAAGGAACTCGATCCTGCGAAGTATGATACATATTATCGCTTCTATTTGATGCATGCATATGCTGATGGTGTACTCGACTTGACCACGCTTTTTGCTCCACGACGCAAGTATCGTCCGAAGGTCGATGTTATGGTGTTTGCAGGTCCTGCTCTTATTGAGGCATTGCATTTCGACATGAAATTGAAGGAGTGGGATGAGTATCCTGTGGATTATCAGGATAAGACTTGTTGGTCGTTCCATGCCGGATTGACGACAGCTTATCGATTCTCTTCTCATTGGGATTGGACACTGGAAGCAAGCTATAATATCACCGATAGCCGATATGATGGTGTAGAGGAAAAGGCTTCTGTTAGTGGGTTCTTGAAACTCCATACAGGTTTTGTTTACCACATCTATGATCGTCGGGATAAAAATAGGTATCGTTTGACTACTGATATCGATTCTGAATGGGCTCCGAGATATACTGAGAAGGATCGCGAAAAGATTCGCCAAGAGGAGCGTGAACGTATCAAGAAGGCTCGCAAAGAAATGGACAAGCGTCGTGCAACTAAGAGTGAGAGAATTAGAAAGCATAATGAGGAGGTCCAGAAGGCTAATGAACAAATTCGCAAAAGCAAGGAAAAGCGTGTCAAAGAATGGGAAGAAAGAAAGTTATATAACGAATTGAATTATTAAAATACATTTTTTCAATTTCCCCAATATTTGCATTATGAAAAGAGTATTTTATTTGTCGGTGCTTATTTCGTTGGTTGTGATTTCTTGGAGTGGTTGTGCAACATCAGAGGAAAAAGCGGCTCAGATGGCTGAACTTTCCGCCAATGTGACGAATGCACTGAACAATCGAGATTATAAGATTTCTATCGATCGGATGTATCCTATGAGGGGCAGTAGTAGGCATGTATCATTTGGTTATTCTGTGGAAGTGAAAAACGATACGCTGGTCTCCTATCTTCCTTATTTCGGACGGGCCTACAATGTTCCATACGGAGGAGGAAAGGGGTTGAATTTCTCGGCACCAATAGGTAGTTACCAAGAATTCATGATAAGAAATGGCCTACGGCGCATAGAAATATGTGTTACCAACGACGAAGATACCTATTTATATACAATCGAGGTATTCGACAATGGAAGTTCTTCGGTTGATGTGCGAGCTCGCCAACGTGAACGTATATCTTATTCAGGGAATGTAGAGATTGGGAAATAATTAGTATATGTTCCTCTTGCTTATGTAACAATTTTCGAAAACTATTATATTTTACTAACGAAAAGTCCAACTAGTTATGTGATTAGTTGGACTTTTTCTGTAAAGTATGGGTTGCAAATGGAAAAAAGAAAGGAAAATATTGGAATTTGTGGAAATTTTATTAAATCTGCGTGTGGGATTATTTCTTTTTTTGAATTATATTTGCGCCATATTTGTTTCATTTTTTAATCTTTGAACTGTTATGTGTGGTATTGTCGGTTACATTGGAACTCGTGAGGCTTATCCGATTCTGATCAAGGGATTGCATCGTCTGGAGTATCGTGGGTATGATAGCGCAGGTTGTGCGTTGATTTCGGTTAGTGAGGGAGATTATCATCTGAATATCTATAAGGCGAAAGGGAAGGTCAGCGACCTGGAGAATATCGCCAAGGATAAGGATAAGACGGGAACGTTGGGCATTGCTCATACGCGTTGGGCTACCCATGGTGCTCCCAGCGAGGCCAATGCCCATCCCCATCTTTCGCAGTCGGGGAACCTTACGTTGGTGCATAATGGTATCATCGAGAACTATGGTACGCTTCGTCAGCAGTTGAAGAAGCGTGGATTCGTGTTCCAGAGTGAGACCGATACCGAAGTTCTGGTTCAGTTGATTGAATATGTTAAGACTCTCCCTGTGACGCATGGTGAGAAGGAATGGAGTCTTGACGAGGCTGTTCGCCGTGCACTCAGTCTGGTTTATGGAGCTTACGCCATTGCTGTCGTTGACCGCCGTGAGCCCAATAAGATAGTTTGTGCACGTAAATCCAGCCCTCTGGCAGTTGGCGTTGTAGAAGATAACTCCGAATTCTTCATGGCCAGCGATGCGTCACCGATTGCCGAATACACCAAGCAAATCGTTTATCTTAAGGACGAGGAGGTGGCAGTCATTGAACGAGGGAAACCGCTTGAAGTCTTCAATCTCAATGGCGATCGAGCAGAGGCTGAGGTGAAGGAGGTCAATGTCGATCTATCGATGCTAGATCATGAGGGCTATCCTCATTTTATGTTGAAGGAGATTTTCGACCAGCCCAATGTCCTCAAGGATTGTATGCGTGGCCGAATTGTCGAGTCGCCTTATTCGTCTGAAGGCAAGCGGGAACCACTTATGCAGGTTGTATTGTCAGCTGTTTCCCTCAACCGTCGCCAATTGCTCCGTGCTCGTCGCATCATCATCGTTTCGTGTGGAACTTCATGGCATGCAGGCTTGATTGGAAAACAACTCATCGAACATTTCTGCCGCATTCCCGTCGAAGTGGCTTATGCCTCCGAATTCCGTTATGCAGAACCAGTCATTGAGCCCGATGATGTGGTGATTCCTATCAGCCAATCGGGAGAAACTGCCGATACGTTGGCGGCTATCCAGTTGGCCAAGCAACAGGGAGCCTTAATTTACGGCATTGTGAATGGTGTAGGTAGCTCCATCGCTCGTGAAGCACATACTGGAACCTATATCCATGTGGGGCCGGAAATCGGTGTGGCTTCGACCAAGGCATTTACAGGTCAAGTAGTGGTATTGACGTTGTTTGCACTAGCCCTTGGCATGGCTAAGGGAACTGTGGAGCAGGATGAATATCAAGCTACCATTCGAGAACTGATGGAAATACCCTCAAAGATTGAGAAGGTGCTTGAGCAGAATGACAAGATCAAACGTCTTGCCCTAACCTTTACCTATGCACGTAATTTCCTTTATCTCGGTCGTGGCTATAATTATCCGGTAGCTCTTGAGGGAGCATTGAAACTCAAAGAAATTTCTTATATCCATGCCGAAGGCTATCCTGCGGCAGAGATGAAGCACGGGCCTATTGCTCTGATTGATGAAGAGATGCCCGTTATTTTTCTAACCAATCACCACAAGCGTTATCAGAAGGTTATTTCGAACCTACAGGAGGTTATCAGTCGTCGTGGACGAATCCTAGCCATCATCAACGAAGGTGATGAACTTGTGAAGTCGATGGTCGATAATTATATTGAAGTTCCAGAGACTTTATCCTGCCTGACACCGCTGATTTCAGTCATTCCACTCCAACTACTTTCATATCACGTTGCTGTGGCAAAAGGTCTAAACGTTGATCAACCAAGAAATCTGGCGAAAAGTGTGACTGTTGAGTAAAGTTTCCTTTTATACATTTTACAATCGCGGCATACAGTTTTCATTTACCAAAACTGTATGCCGCGATTGATTTATACAGATTTCATCTACCAAAACTGTATGCCGCGATTGGAGCATACAGATTTCATCTACCAAAACTGTATGCCGCGATTGGAGCATACAGTTTTCATCTGCCAAAACTGTATGCCGCGGTCGGAGCATACAGATTCCATCTGCCAAAACTGTATGCCACGGTCGGAGCATACAGATTTCATCTGCCAAAACTGTATGCCACGGTCGGAGCATACAGATTTCATCTGCCAAAACTGTATGCCACGGTCGGAGCATACAGATTTCATCTACCAAAACTGTATGACGCGAACGGAGCATACAGATTTCATCTGCCAAAACTGTATGCCGCGGTCAAAGCATACAGATTTCGTCTACCAAAACTGTATACAACAATCGGGGCATACAGATTTCGTCTACTAAAACTGCATTCTCCGATAGGAGTATAAAGAATCAAAACTCCAAATCTGTATTATGCAAAAAAAAGGCGCTTCCCTTGTTCGGAGCGCCTTACTTTTAAATAATGATCTGCGATTTGTCTTTGTTTCGGTTGAGAGGAAATTGACGTTCTCTTTTTGGTTTTAGCTTGGATAAATATGAATGAATGCTTACGAAAAAGGACCAGTATAATTCCGACACGAGCCACTTTTATAATTAGAATTACTGTTCAACAGTTCTTTGCTACAGAAGTAATCTTGATTCGACGATGAATGAATTTTTTATTAACAATCTCTTTTCATTATTCCATGAAATCGAGGATGTTCTGTACTGTCTTGAACACTCGGATCTGTTCACCAGTAAGTTTCTTGCCAAATTCGTCATCCATCAGGACAATAAGTGATAATTTGGCCATAGAATCATACTCATCGATATCAGCCAAAACAGTTTCGGGCTTCAGAGTGCCACCATCGAGTTCCAGCATGTCTTCCAACAATGCGATTTTTTCTTCTTGTTTCATAATTTTATAAATTTACAAATATATTTATTTATACACATGCACCTCCATCAATCAGAATGCTGGTGCCGGTTATTGTTCGAGTAGCATCGCTCAGCAAGAATATTATCGTATTGGCTACTTCATAAGGTTCGGTCAAACCCAAAGGAGCACTAAATTCCGAGGCACCTACGGATGCATTCATTTCGCGTGCCTTCTGCGCCATGGGGGTATTGACAGCAGCAGCCATTACAGAATTGACACGGACCTTTCGCTCTGCCAACTCAAGCGCCATGCAGCGGACAAAGGCATCGACGGCGGCTTTACTCACACAGTATTCGGTTTTGGCCTTATACCCCCGAATACTGGAAATGGAGGACATGACAACCACGCTACCGCCTTCGGCAAAATGTTTCTTCTTGCATGCCTGTCGCACCAATTCGACGAAGGCATAGAAATTGACATCCATCACCTTGCCAAAGCCCTCTTTTGTGAGGACATTCAAGGGTTTGCGGCTGCTAATACCAGCACAATGCACAAGACCATGTATCAGACCGCCAGTCTTTGCCACCGTATCCTTTACAATAGTTCCGATAATATCAGGGACCGTCAAATCAGCCGCATAATAGCTGTGTCCGTCACCGTCCAAGGAGTCGAATGTTTCCTTCAAACCTTGTTCCGCCAGATCGATCATCACCACCCTGGCGCCCAGTTGGCTGGCACGAATTGCCGTTTCACGACCTATGCCGGAGCCTGCACCGGTAATAATGATGATCTTTCCTGTTAAATCCAAAATCCTTTCCATATCTGTAACTGAAGGTTTGCCATTCTCAGTTTACCTTAATATTCTGCATTAATTCGTTCTTTCCCACCTGATCTAATGCTTGCAAGAAATCATGGCCACCGGGGAAATTGAGTTCAATCATTTCCAGACGATCGGGAAGGATTGCAATGTCATGACCTGCATAGGCTACCTTCATATCCAAGCGAATGGCTTGTTTTGCCATTTCACAAGCCTCCTTGAAATGAGGTATTCTAAATCCAGGCATCACGATATCTGTTCCTGGATGAAAGATGTGCTTATTACCTTTCTTATCCACACCTGGGGCATAGATGATGCCGCTCTCAATATCGACAGGATAGCCAACGCCACCTGAGCCCCAATTGTCGACAACAGTATTGCCACATCCACAACGCAGACTGACACTAGGAATTTGGACATCGCCATCCTTGGTAACAATGGTATATACACGAAGGGTATTCAATGAACTGCTATTGATGCGATCAAGCTCCTTACAGTTGACACACACCTCTTCGAGCAATACAGGACTAAGTTTGCAACTTTCGATAATCTGATCAATTTCCTGCAATGAATTGCCATGAGCGACACGAATGCCTTTCCCTTGCTCGGAAGTCAAAGGCTTGACCAGCACACGGTCATGCCTTGCAAAGAATTCCCGAATCAGATGTTGATCTGTTTCGGAATCGGCCAACATCCAATCACGGTGAATAAAATCGGCATATTTTCGGTAGAGAAATGCCTTGTCGCCCAGTTGCAGGAATGTGTCCTTATCAAATGATTTCAGTAGCCGGTAGTAGCGCCTTTTTGTAAAAAAAGTATTTCTCTCAAAGGCGCTTTTCTTCCAAAACTCAAACAATAGATAATCCCTGCTATCCATGGCTCCGTAGAGGATATCACACCAAATCATGTCGGCAAGGATTGTCAACCATGATTTTCCCCCTCCAATCTTATTGGCTATAGCTTTGGCGGTAGGCTTGCAATAACGAATAAATCTGGGGAAACGTTTTATGGAATAAAGCGGATAGTTATAAATCAGCTCCTGATGAGACTGCTTTCTTTCCATTCTATTGCTTCTTTGCTTTCAATTCCTGAACAAGGTTCCAAATAGACTCAGCAGAATTGAAGTTCTCAGGGTCAAGTTCATTGATGCGCACCTGAACATCGAATTCATTGTCCAACTCAGAAATAATGGAAACAACGTCAAACGAATCAAGAATACCGTCGTCAATCAGCGCAGTTTCGTTCTCAAAATCCACATCGGGACGAACGTTCTTAAGAATTTCCAATAATTTTTCCATGTAATTAATAATTAAATAAAAAGACCTGTAATATATCGGATTTCGAATCAAAGAGAGAACACCCAATAGTTGTGTTCCTCGGATAAGGAGTTGAAATCAAAGTCGAAGTAACTTACGAAGGGTATAACTATTGTTCACCACTTCCTCGATAATTGGCTCAGGATGGTTGCCATAGATAGGGCCATTGGCCAATTGGTGTACATCAACACCACTAAAAGTGAGATTTGTTTCAATCAGGACAGGTTCAGCGTCTTCATTGATAGCGAGATCCCATGACATTAATCTAGTGTAGCGTCTCAACGACTCGTATTTAAAGTATCTGTATTCTTGGATACAACGAAACGAGTTTGTTTCTAGCATCATCAGAAGTAAATTGCCATTTGATTTTGCTA
>Ga0310694_10000913_pt1 | contig 36062 bp, 21 predicted proteins | sample 174DNAGHGhighgp2_FD_203884 | JGI IMG/M metagenome (GOLD analysis project Ga0310694, IMG submission 203884) | Sheep rumen microbial communities from Palmerston North, Manawatu-Wanganui, New Zealand - 1742 DNA GHGhigh gp2 (v2) (version 2) | ecosystem: Host-associated > Mammals > Digestive system... | reverse complement strand
TTTCGTCGAAGGTACTCACGCTCGGAAAAGCACAAAAAAATTTGGCTTTTCGCTCGCTTAATCGTACCTTTGCAAAAAGTTAACATTCATTCATTCAAAAAAGTGAAATTATGAAAAAGATTTTATTGGCAATTATGACTTTCATGATGGCAGCCCCTTCGTTCGCTCAATTCCATAGTGGAGGCTTCACCCTTGATGAGGAAAACATTTACTGGGGCGCCCGTATCGGTATTGCTTTTGGTGGAATCAGTGGCGACATTGAGACAGATGAAGGCAGGACGGGTATGACGCTCGCCGGCATCGTGGGCCTGCGTGTCACGGAGAATGCACCGGTGTTCCTCGAGAGCGGTCTTTACTATACCGAGCGTGGTGGCAACAAACTCAAGGGTCCTGCCGACCTCAATCTCGCTGGACATGATGCTCACCTCAACTATCTTGAGATTCCCGCACTCATCAAGTATGGCATCTCTTTGGATGATGAAGTAGCATTCCTGCCGTTCATCGGTCCTTATCTCGGTATGGGTATTTCCGGCGACTACAAATTCATGAAGCATCCTGAAATGGGCTTCAAGATTGGTTGCGGCGTGGAGTGGAACAATCTCTATGCTGAGGCTCTTTATCAGTTTGGCGTCACCGACATTGCCGATCCTGACCAATTCTCGTCACACGGCCACGCCCTCGGCATCAACTTCGGTATCAATTTCTGATATCTCCATAACTACAAGCGGCGGGAAAGAGAAGGTTCTTTCCCGCCGCTTGCGTCTATAGGAGAGACTAGTTAAAATCTCCCATAGCGTATCTGACGGCCAGGCCAACGGCTTTTCCCAGGAGTGGAGGCACAGCGTTTCCTATTTGCACCAGTTGCTTGCTTTTCGGCCCCTCGAAGATGAATTCATCGGGGAAGGACTGCAGCCGTGCCATCTCCCTTGCGGTGAGTACGCGGGGGAGTTTGGGGTGCAGGTTCACGCCTCCATGGTTTTCCTTGATGGTGCATGAGGGAGCGTCCCATGGGCATTTCTTCCATGAGTCGCTATATCCTTTGTAGAGGCTTTTCCCCTCGGGCGTTTCCATGATGCGTCGTGCCATTTCCGTACTGTGCCGTGTGGGCACATGGTTGAAGGCTTTGTCGGCGGGATGGTCCATCAAGTCGCCGATGGCCTCTTCTGTGGTCATATATTCATCGGGGGGGATGAGTGGCAACGGGTAGCAGTTGACCAGCCCTTTTCTGTTTCCTATGAACACCACTCGCTCTCGTTTCTGCGGCGTGAGGTAGTCGGCAGCACACAGCGTGGTGACGCGCATGTCGTATCCGATGGCTTTGAAGTCGTCGAGGATTTTCTTTTCCACCTTCCCATCGAGCATGTTGCGCAGTCCTTTCACATTCTCGCACACCACGAAGTCAGGTCGGAGCTTGCTCACGATTTCCACCAATTCCTTGTAGAGGGAGTTGCGTGGGTCGTCGACGATGCGGTTGCCCGACATGGAGAATCCCTGGCAAGGGAATCCCCCGGCCACGAGACTGAGTCGTCGTCCTGCCAGTTGTTCTTTCACGGTGTCGTAGAAGGTTTTCTTTGTCTCTTCCTTTCTGATGTCCCCGTTGACGAAGGGGTGCTTGAAATTACGCTGGTAGGTCTTTCCGGCCTCCTTGAAGAAGTCGAGTCCGCAGATGCCGTTGAGTCCTGCCATCTCCAGTCCCAAGCTCAGTCCTCCTGCGCCGCAGAAGAGGTCGACGAAGGTGGCTTTCGAGGTGCCCGGCTCGTCCCAATAGGGTATGATGTCCACCATGCGCACCTTGTCGCCGTAACGGTTTTGTGGAGCGTTGTTGTCGCTGAAATCGTCTTCGCAGAACAACGATGGTGTTTTTGCCGTGGAGCGGTATTGTTTCTCCAATTCCAATGTCCTCTCCTTGTCTCCTCCCTTGCTGATGTATTTCTTGAAATCCTTGAAGGCTTTTTCGGCTATGGCGTAGGTGTTGTTGCGACGGGAGGCTCGCAACTCTCCCGAGGCCACGAATTTCCTTACTGCCTTCAGCGTCATGCCCATTTCGCGGGCCACTTCTTCTATGGTGTATGTTTTCATCTGGCGGTGGATGTTGGTGGAAGAACAGATGACATGGCTTGTATTCGCTGTAAAGATACATACAAAAAGCCATCCTTACAAATATATCATCTGATTTCTCTTCAAATGTTCATTTATCCGTATTCGGTTGTTCAGGTTTGTTCACCCTTTTCTGCATGACGACGGCGCAGGAGGCATCGCCAGTGACCGACATGACGGTTCGTCCCATGTCGATGATACGGTCGATGCCCGCCGCCACAGCCACACATTCCACGGGGATGTTGGCAGATGAAAACACCATGGCCATCAAGGCAAGAGACCCGCCGGGGATGCCAGGTGTGCCGACGGAAGCCACCGTGGCTGCAAAGGCGATGGCAAGATACTGGTTGATGGTGAGGTCGATGCCGCAGCATGTCGCCATGAAGACCGAGGTGGCGCCGAGATAGATGGCCACCCCGTCCATATTGATGGTGGCGCCAAGAGAGAGGACAAAACTACCGACACTTTTGTCGACACCCATTTTCTCTGTGCACTCCATGGAATAGGGCAATGTAGCCACCGAGGAGTCGCTCGAGAAAGCAAACAGCAAGGCGGGTTGCATCTCCTTGAGAAATCTCAATGGTGACAGTCCTCCGAGGAAATAGACGAGTGGCGAATACACGCAGAGGACATGGAGGAGGAAGCAGGAATAGGCAAGGGCTACAAGGACGGCGTAAGACCCCAAGACGCTGGGACCATTGTTGACCACTACCGGTGTCAGCATGCAGAACACGCCCACGGGCGCCATCGCCATGATATAAGAGAGCACTTTTCCCACCACTTCGTTGAGACTGAGCACCAACTTGCGTGCCGGTTCGCCCTTCTCGCCCACGTGCACCATGGCTACGCCGAACATGATGGCTGTGATAATCACCTGGATCATGGCCATTGAACTGAGCGGCGTCAGGATGTTGTCGGGAAACATGTTGATGAGCTGGTCCATGAAGGTGACTTCCGGCATGGTCACGTCCTCCCCGGTTTTCTCAATATGCAGGTTGATGGTAGGAATCCAACCCTTGACAAGTGTGGACACCACCAGCCCCAGTGTGACGGCTATCACGGTGGTGAAAGCGAAGTAAAGCACGGCGCGTAGCCCCAGTTTCCCCAGTTTGCTCATATCGTTCATCGAGAGTATTCCCGCCATGATGGAAAAGAGCACCAAAGGTACCACGATGAATTTCAGGAGATTGAGGAAGATGGTGCCAAATGGTTTGATGAATTCATTCACAAAGCCTGGGTGCCCTTGAAGCAGGACGCCAGCGATGATGGCCAGCACCAAGGCGGCCGCAATCTGTGTTGTAAGCGATAGCCTTATTTTCATGGTTGTTCCTTATTGTTTTGCAAATCTTCCACCTCTCCGGGTTGCAATTTCCCATTATTCATACAAGGGGTTCCGCCTGGCATCATGATTGTTGCAAACCAAGACGCCTGCGGATGTCTTCCATCTTCTTCAACCGTTCGATGGAATAGGTTTTTCCCTGCTGGTCAACATACTCGAAGAGTGCCAAGGCCCGCTCCAACAATGTCTCGTTGATGGGGTAGGCACGCACGTCGGATTCGACATAGTAGAGTTCGGCCAGCATCTCCGTGCGGTCGATGCGTTGCTCTTCGGGAAACCGGGACAAACGCACCAACGCATCTTCCACATTGGCATTCTGGAAGAATTCGTACTCGCCAAGATACTGCTCATAAAGTTCGTGTATGGCGTTGCTCCTGTCTTTCTCGTCTTTGATGTTCATTGCGCGAGCCAAAGCTTCGAAAAAGGCACGGATGACTCGTATGAAATAGTCTTGGTGTATCATTTTAGTCTTTTCTGATTATGATTTCATTCTTTGCCCTTTTCGGGTTTTGTCTTTCACTTGGAAAGGGTGTCCAGTTATCTGGCCATCTTTTTGCCGTTTTGGATGTAAATCCCTTTGGGCAAGGTTGATAGCATATCTGCGTTGTCGGCCCTTTTGCGTCCTTGTATGTCGTATACGGCTTCGTCGTGTCGCGGTTGGTCGATGATGCTCCCTATGGCGTTGCTCGCTGGTGCCACCTGTATTCCGATTTCAGCCGCCGAGGTCCATTTGTTGCCGTTGATTTCGGAGAGGGCGACGAATTTGAGGTATCGTCCTTGCTTGGCAGTGGTGAACTTGGCCACTTGCATGGCAGTGGTGTTCTTGAATTCACCTTTTGCGGCCGGTGTGCCCCAGTTCTGTCCATCGGTGCTGACATAAACCTCGTAGGCTTTCACCATTCCGTTTTGGTTGCCGTCGTTTCTTCCGTTGTAGGTGAATGCCGACACGTTATAGGTGTTGACCATGTCGACAATGAGGGTGTGCGGGCAAGCCGGCTCCGTTCCCCAGTATTCCGTATGCCAGAAGGTGGAGAGGTTGTTGTCGAAAGCCAGCCGTGCCTCGTTGCCGCTATGCTGGCTGTCGGCGCTCACCAATCTCCACACGCTCTTGTTGACATGGTAGTCGAAATCGTATTCCATCACGGGACTGTCCATCATCCCGTCCTTCGTGCAATAGGCCTTGATATGGCAAGCGTCGTCATGCTTGAAGGCAGCGGTGTAGTTGATGAATTCCCCTCCGTCGATGCTGTAATGGATGGTTGCCCCCTGGGTGGGCGTGGTCATTACTAAATATCCTGTGTTGGCTCGCTTGATATTCACCGGTTGGCACACCGGCATGGCGACCCTTGCCAATGGTGCGACATCACAATCGGGTATCAGTGGCCTGATGATGAACCTGAAGGCGGTGTTCTCCGCTTTCAGTTCGTATTTGTCCAACACATCGGGTCCGCAACTGGCGTTCCCCAGTCCACGTGTGGCGGCGTCGAGTGAGACGACGGTGGTTTCGCAAGTCTTGAATTGGTAGGTGTGCCTGCTCCTGTTGTCTCGGTTGGTGTAATTGTCCTCCGGTCGGAAATGCACGGCGGAAGCCGCCATCTGGTCGGGAGCGATGAAAAGCATTCCTCGTCCTTCCTGGTTGGTGAGAGCCATCCATCTGACGTCCTGTTTCGTGCCGTGCTCCTGCGGGAGGATGTACTCCTCATATTGGTCGGTGACGGTGCTTTTGTAGATGGCCGGCAGGCAGGCCTCCTTGCGGTCGCGATAGCTGTCCCATGGCCCGCGTCCGAACCACGACAGTTGTTCCATATCCTTGGGCATTTCCAGTTTGAAACCGATTTTTGGCAGTATGGCCCCAGTGGCGCTTGGTTTGATGAAGGCGTTGGTCATCACGGTGCCATCAGCACACACTATGAAGGACAGGCTGACATCGAATTTCGTGCCGTTCAGTCCCGTGTAGGTGCTGTTCATGGTGAGGTTCACCGTCTTTCCGTCTTCGCTTTTCACATACTCGGCGGAGGTGCCCTTCACCGTCAGTTTTCTCAGCCCCATGGTATCCCACGAGCCCGACTGCCTCCCGTCGTTGTCGGTGGGCAGTCTGAAGACGTTGAGCAGCAGAGGTTTGCTAATCATCTCCACCCCTTGGTTCTTGTAACTGTACAAGGAGCCTGAGGTTTTGCTGAAGACGGCTTGGAAGATAGGATTACCCACTGTGATGGTGGTGCCTTCTTCCTCCACTTGGAGGTCGTGGTATCTGTTCAATCCTTCGAGGTCGAACATCGGTTTGACGGCCTCGTGCACGGGGAGTTTCTCTTCCGCCACCACGTATCCCGCCTCAGCCCATGGCGTGTCCTGCTTGAGGGCTGCGGTGAAGTGGAGAAAAGCCTCCTTGGCCTCGTCCATCGTGTTGAGTGCTGAGAGGTCGATGGATATTTGCACGCTGTCCGCCGGGTTGACCACCTGCGTGATTTCCCCTGTGGAAAGTTGGTTGCCTTCCTCGTCGATGAGTTCGTAGCGCACGTCATAGCACGAGCTGTTCAGGAAGGCCAACTTGTTTTTCACCCAGAACCGTGAATTTTGGTTTTTCATAGGCTTGAACTCCAGCGGCTGGTAGACTTTCTTGGTGTTGTATGACTTGGCGGTGAGGCTCCAGTCGGGGTGCACCAGTCCGTTGATGCAGAAGTTGCCGTCGTTGGGGTTGTCGCCGAAGTCGCCGCCATAAGCCCAATATTCAGTTCCGGATGAAGTCTTGGTGAGCAGGCCCTGGTCCTTGAAGTCCCAGATGAATTCACCTGTGAGGCAGGGATATTTCTCATAGAGGTTGAACATATCCCTGACATTGCCCATGGCATTGCCCATGGAGTGGCTGTTCTCGCATTGGATGTGTGGCTTCTGCCCACTCTGTCCCTGTCTTGAAGAACCTATCCAATTGATGGTTTCATAACTGGCGTACATCGTACTCGACACGTCGGCATAATCGCTGTTCCCCTCATAGTGTGTGAGTCGTGTCTTGTCGAGGTTTTTGATGGCCTCCCCCACATATTTGAAGTTGACGCCGTTTCCCGACTCGTTGCCGAAGGACCAGATGAAGATGCATGGGTGGTTGCGCATCCATCGCACATGGTTGGTTGAGCGTTCCACCATCGCCGGCCTGAAGAGTTCCAGCGTGGAGAGTTTCTGATGGGCGTGGCATTCCACGTCGGCCTCGGCTAGGACATAGAGTCCATATTTGTCGCAGAGTTCGTAGAAGATGGGGTCGTTGGGGTAGTGCGACGTTCTGACGGCATTGATGTTGAGGCGTTTCATGGTCTTGATGTCCTCCTCGATTTCCTCGTCGGAGATGGCCCTTCCGTTGACGGGGCTGAAGTCGTGCCTGTTGACGCCATGGAACACCATTCTCTTGCCGTTGATGGTGAGTGCGCCGTCGGCCCTGATGGCCACCTCCTTGAATCCCACCTTTCCTCCACGAATGTCGACGGTGTTGCCCTCGCTGTCTTTCAACACCAATACGAGGTCATAGAGGTTGGGGTCCTCCGCGCTCCATTTCAAGGGGTTCGTCACATCCATGTCTAGGCTCAGTTCCGCATCGCCCTCCACCTGTTTCTCCACCGAGGCCGCCACGGCACCGTCCTTTTGTATGCGTGCCTCCACCTTGCCTCCAACGACACCCTCCGCGCCGGAAAGTGTCACCTTGACGTTGGCTTTCGCATTGACATAGCGGGTGTCGAGGTCGGTGGTGAAGAAGTAGTCGCGTATCTGGCTCTTGGGTGCCGACCATAGGAAGCAGTGCCGCTGTATGCCGGTCAGCCGCCAATAGTCCTGGCACTCGAGGAACGAGCCACTGGTGAAGCGATATACCTGCAGTGCCATGCTGTTCTCGCCAGGTTCAAGGTATGGTGTGATGTTGAATTCTGAAGGCAGGTAGGAATCCTCGCTATATCCCACCCTCTGTCCGTTGACCCAGAGGTAGTAGCCGTGTCCCACACCGTTGAATCGCACATAAACCTCACGTCCCTGCCATGTCTCAGGGATGGTGAAGGTGCGGCGGTATGTGCCCACGGGGTTGGGCATGGAACTGTTGTATGTGAACCATCCTGGTCTGCTGGCCATCACGCTGTAGTTGGACTCGCTGAAGGAGAAGGGGTATGCCACGTTGCAATAGAGCGGCTTGTCCCATGCCTTTCCATGGTTCAGTCCCCACACCTGCCAACTCGACGGTACGTCGATGTCGGTCCAAGCTGCGTCGTTGTAGTCTTTCTCGCACCAAGTGTTGGACAGGGAATTGGGTGTCTTCACCCAATGGAATTTCCACTTTCCGTCGAGTGACTGATAAAATGGCGACGATGTGATGTCGTTGCTGGTCACGTCGGCCTCGTTTGCCATGGGGATGGCGGTGGTGTGTGCCAATTCACGATTGACGTTTGATATGTGTGGGTCGTCCCATTCCTTGCCGGTTTGTGCGAAAGTGTGGCAAGTGACCAGGATGACCGCAGCCAGCAGAAAAATTCTGTTTTTGTTCATGGTTGGTGGTTTTGTGAAAGGGTGGGAGGAGCTAGGAAGCTCTAGGAAATTCTAGGAAGCTCTAGGAAGCTCTAGGAAGTTCTAGGAAGTTCTAGGAAGCTCTAGGAAAACTAGTGTTTCTGGGAAAACTAGTGTCCCTAGGAAAACTAGCCATCCTAGAGCTCCTCTGGAGAAGATGGTTAGTCTTTGACGATGCCGTCGACGACGTCTTGTGCGTTGTCGTTGAGGTTGATGTTGCGCGTTGTCGCAGCCTCGATGGTACCGGAACGCATGATGTCAGCCATGTCGACACCCGTTGCAGACTTGATGACGTCGAATGCCTGTTTGATGGCCACCGGCACATTGCCAGAGAGTGCGGAGATGCCTCCTCCGTTTCCGTCGCCGTTGCTGCTGTAGATGTTGACGTCCTTGATGGCGCTGATGGGCTTTGCCACATTTTCCACGATTTGTGGCAGCACCTCTATCATCATCTGTGCCACAGCGGCACTGTTGTATTTCTTGTAAGCCTCGGCTTTCTTGTCCATGGCCTGGGCCTCGGCCTCACCTTTCTTGAGAATGGCGTAAGCCTCGGCCTCACCTTTGGCCTTGATACCCTCAGCCTCTTGCTCGAGTTGGTAGCGTGTGGCGTCGGAGGCGGCATTTTGTGCCAGTGCTTTCTGTTCAGCCTCATAGCGTTGTGCCTCAGCGACGCGTTTGCGCTGTTCGAGGTCGGCTTCGGCGTTCTTTTGCACTTGGTACTTGTCGGCATCGGCCTTTTTCTCCACCTCTGCAGCGAGTTGGTTGATGCGGATTTCGATTTGTTCCTTGGAGAGCACTTGCTCTCGTCTTGTCTTTTCGATTTGTGCCTCAACAGTTTTGATGTTGATGGTTTTCTGCTGTTCCTGCTGCTGGATGGAGTATGCGGCGTCTGCGTCAGCCTGTGCTGTGTCGGCCTGTTGCTTGAGTGCCGCCTTCTTGAGTGCGAGGTCGTTGTTCTTGATGGCGATGGCGGTGTCGGCATCCACACGGGCGTCATTGGCGTCCCTGTCGGCGTGTGCCACTTGAATCTTTACATCGCGCTCGGCGTTGGCGCGGTTGATGGAAGCGTCCTTCTTGATTTTTGCCGTGTTGTCGGCACCGAGGTCATGGATGAGTCCTTCCTTGTCGGTGACATTTTGGATGTTGCAGCTGATGATTTCGATGCCGAGTTTGCTCATGTCTGGCGATGCTTTCATCATCACTTGGTCGGAGAATCCATCCCGGTCGGTGTTGAGCGACCTGAGGTCAAGTGTTCCGATGATTTCACGCATGTTGCCTTGCAGGGAGTCCTGCAGCTGTTCGGCTATCTCATTAGGCGACATGTTGAGGAAGTTCTTGGCAGCAAGTCTTGTTCCTTCAGATGTCGGTGTGACCCTGATTTTGGCTACGGCGTCCACATCGACGTTGATGAAGTCGTTTGTTGGTACGCTCTCCTCAGTCTTGATGTCCACCGTAATTTGTCCGAGATACACTTTGTCTAATCGCTCGAAGAACGGAATTCTGAAACCGCCGGAACCGATGAGTACGCGAGGTTCCTTGCTGAGACCAGAGATGATGAAGGCGTAGGATGGTGGTGCCTTGACGTAAGAAAGCATGATGAAGATGACCAGGAGCACGACAGCCGCTCCGATGATGAAGTAAAGTGTGTAGTCCGTAAGCATAATACCTAATATTAAATAATAATGTGAATAGTTTTGATAATTAGAGCCGTCAGTGTAAATTGTGTACAAATGTAATGACATTTTTTTGATTTCACAACAATTGTAAGATGTTTTTTCGTCAAAAAATGATGTTTGAGGGTGTCTTCATGGATATCGTTTTTTGCTAGTGAAAGAAATGCAACATCCACTTTGCACTTTTCCTTTTGTAACATATGCTATTTGTCTTGTATCATTGGGAAAAGTCGTCAAAAGTGTATTTGGAAAAATAGTGGACAATGTGTAAATTTGCGTATCAATCTGCATAATATTCATATATGAAGAAAGAACTATCATTACTCCTCTTAGGGTTGCCTCTCGCGTTGTCGGCACAGAATCCGATCATCCGCGACCAATACACGGCAGACCCTACAGCACGTGTTTTCAACAACAAGGTTTACTTGTATCCGTCCCACGACATCCTGCCCCCTGAAGGGCAGCGTCAGGACTGGTTCTGCATGGAAGATTACCATGTGTTCTCCTCGGAGAATCTGACCGAGTGGACAGACCATGGCATGATCGTCACCCAGAACAAAGTGCCTTGGGTGAGACCTAACTCCTATTCCATGTGGGCGCCAGACTGCGTTTACAGGAACGGAAAGTACTATTTCTATTTCCCGTCAGCTCCTGCAGCAGGTAGAGGCGGCTTTGCGGTTGGTGTTGCCATAGCAGACAATCCCGAGGGACCATTCGTTCCCGAGCCGGAACCCATCAAGGGCATCAACGGCATCGACCCATGTGTGCTTCAAGCATCCGACGGCAACGCCTACATTTTCTGGGGCAATGGACGTTGCGCCAAACTGAAAGAGAATATGAAGGAACTCGCCGATGACAATCCCAAGGAAATGGTCAAATGGGGTGACCGCGAGATGGAGATGATTGGTGTCAACTGCCTCAAGGACCTGCCCAACCGCCAGGCGGAAGGACCATTCGCCTTCGAGTACAACGGCAATTATTACTTGACGTACCCTTACGTAAGGGAAAACACTGAAGTTCTCGGTTACGCCATGAGCAAGAATCCGATGGGACCTTATGAATACAAGGGTCTGATCATGGCCGAGCATCCCAATGGCTGTTGGACCAACCACCACAGTTTCATCAATTACAAGGGGCAGTGGTATCTTTTCTATCACAGCAACGACTATTCTCCCAATGACGACAAGCGTCGCAGCGCACGCATCGAGAAGGTGACGTTCAATGCCGACGGCACCATCCAGGAGGTGAAGGAAACGATGCGCGGTGTTGGCATCAACGCTGCTACAGAGAAAATCGACGTGGATAGGTACAGCGCTGCTTCCGATGGCGTGACGACACAGTTTGTCGACACTACCCGCAGGTTCCAAGGCTGGTATGCCACACTTCCCGCGAAAGGCAGTTGGCTGAAGTATGATGACGTGGACTTCTCCGTCCTCTCCGAGGCCTATGTCATCGTCAATGTCAAGGCCAACGACAATACGTCGTTCTGTCTTCGCGAGGGCAGCGCCATCGGCAAGGTGCTCGCCAAGATTGACGTTACCGTGAAGAGCGAGATGGGACAGTTCCGCCGCGACATGAGCGGTCAATGGCTCACCCTGACAGCTCCCCTGGAGTATGTCCCCAAAGGTGTTTCCAACCTGGTGGTCACCAGTGAAGGAGATGGCGTGGATATCAATTGGGTGCAATTCAAGAACCGCCCGAAATACTTCACCCCGGTGGGGAAAGCCGCCGCTCCCTCCAAGCCCGATGCCAACGGTTTCATCCGTCGATGGATGTTGCTGGAGCCCATCAAGCAGGATATTCGTTCAAACACCGTGTTCACCGACACCTGGCTGCGTGACGTGTTCTCGAAGACCTATTTCAAGAATCAGATGACGATGATGCCAAAGGAAGGGCAGAAGGTGAAGGTCGATCCTCAGACTCTCGCTTGGCATTACCTTGACAGTGAGAACTACAATGTGAAGCTCTTCCGCTTTGCCGAGAAATATGGCGACCAGACCTATGGCTCGCTCTTCTGGGGCGTGACGGTCATCGACTGCCCCGAGGGTATGGAGAATGTACGCCTTGCCGCCGGCAGCAACGGCGCCTCGATGTGGTGGCTGAACGGTGAAGAGGTCTTGCTGCTCTCCGGCGACCGCCGCATGGTTGAGGACGACGGTATGTCAGCACGTCTTACCTTGAAACCCGGTCGCAACATCCTGCGCTGCTCCGTTGTCAACGGTCCCGGCCTTAGCGACTTCTGTGTCCGCTTCCTCGACGAGAAAGGAAATCCTGTAACCGACAAATTATCCATCATAGCACCGTAATCATCCTTATGAAACGAAACATATTTTTCTTGATATTTGCATCGGCCTGCCTCTTTGCAGGCAAGGCCATCGCCCAGACGGGCGAACCGTATATCCATGACCCATCGACCATCGCTGAGTGCGAAGGAAAATACTACACCTTCGGAACGGGTGGGGGAGGCCTCATCTCCGAAGATGGTTGGAGCTGGCATGGCGGTGCAGAACGTCCCGGCGGCGGTGCCGCCCCCGACGTGCTGAAGATAGGCGACCGCTACTTGGTCATCTATGGCGCCACCGGCGGCGGTCTTGGCGGCGGTCACAACGGCCGCATCCTCACGATGTGGAACAAGACGCTCGACCCCAAGTCGCCCGACTTCAAATACACGACCGCCATCGAGGTGTGCTCAAGCGACGGCATGGAAGACCAGGATGCCATCGACCCAGGCTTGCTCCTCGACCCTGTCACCGGACGCCTGTGGGCATGCTATGGCACCTATTTCGGCACCATCCGTCTTATCGAACTCGACCCCAACACCGGTGAGCGTGTCAAGGGCAACAAGGAACTGGATATCGCCATCGACTGCGAGGCCACCGACCTCATCTACCGCAACGGTTGGTACTACCTCCTCGGCACCCACGGCACCTGCTGCGACGGCGTGAACTCCACCTATAATATCGTGGTAGGTCGCTCGCGCCAGGTCACCGGTCCCTATATCGACAATGTGGGGCGTGACATGTTCCATGGTGGCGGCAGGATGGTCATCGCCGCTGGCGACCGTGTCTGCGGACCCGGCCACTTCGGCCGCACCATCATCGACGAGGGTGTGGAAATCATGTCCTGCCACTATGAGGCCGATTTCGAGGTGAGCGGTCGCAGCGTGCTCGGCATCCGTCCGTTGTTGTGGAAGAACGACTGGCCCGTGGCAGGCGAGCGCTTCAAGGAGGGTGTTTATTCGATTGAGTCGGAGCGCCGCGGCTATTCATTGGAACTCGCAGTAGACTTCGTACGTATGCAGCAGGAGCGTCAGGGATGGTTCAACCGCAACCAGATGCAGCAGCCCGCCAAACCCGTTCCCAACCAGACCTTGGAGGAGGTTCAGGGTGGCTGGCCTGCCGGCGACATCGCCGTGCGTTGCGGCGACTATATGTTCCGTCCTCACCAGAAATGGACCGTCACCCCTGTTCCTGAGAAAGGTGGCTACCTCACCGGCCCGCTCTTCCGCATCAGCATAGAGGGCACCGACCGTGCCCTGACGGCCACGGAAAACCTTGAGTTGACCACACGTGCCTATGACGGGGCTCCCGAGCAACTCTGGCGCATCGAGCAACTCACCGACGGCACCTACCGCATCATGGCTAACGCCATACCTGGCAAGGAGGGCTTCAACAGCACCTACTGCATCTATTCCGCAGGCGACAGTACGCCGACTCTTGCGAAGTATGATTTCAGCAGCGACAACTCCAAATGGAACTTCCGCCAGCATTAAGATTTTGAGGTAGATAAGTCTTCTCTGCAGGCGACGGTTTCGCCGTCGCTTGCGATATAAAAAGCGAGGGATGGAAAAACGATTTTCCATCCCTCGCTTATTGAGATTCTAGTTTTCCTAGTATTTCTAGTTTTCCTGGCATCCCTAGAAAAACTAGGGATGCCAGGAAAAGATTTTTACAATTGATATTCCAGCATCACCATGGAGTAGGGGGCGAGCTTGAGTTGGAATTTCTTCTGAGGCTTGACTTGCTCACGCTTGGGACTGATGGGCTGCTGGTCGAAGTTGTTCTCATCCTCGGGCTGTCCTGCGAGGACAGTCTTGGTGGCCGTCTTCTTCAGTGGGAAGCGGCTGAGGTTGATGTTTGCCGTCTTTTCGTCGGCGCTGGCGTTGCAGACCTTCACGTAGAGTCTTCTGGTCTTGACGTTGAGAATCACGCTCTGGCCTTGCAGTTCGGTGGCGTCTTTGATGGTGACGCAGTCGCCATAATAATACTGTCCTGCGGACTCTCCGAACATCTGCTGCACATAGTAGCTGCAAGTGGGGTATGGCCGCTCGTTGTCAAAGTAGATGAGGTCGGGATTCCAGTTGGTGGCGTTCTTCTTGGCGAAGAGCGGAGCATAGGAAGTCATGCAGACCACGTCGCCGTTGCGCTCGACATGTAGGAGGTAGAGTCCCTCGGCCAGGGCGTCGATGAGTTTCTTGTCCTTGGCAGCATATTCGCCGAGATAGACCTTTGTTTTGCGGTCACGTGGATAGTTGTCATACTGCCTGTTCTTGAGGAAGTAGTCGCGTGGCTCGTAATAGTGCTCGTCGATGATGGGCATCCCGATTTCCTCGGCCAATTTCCAACCATTGTCTAGGTCGGGATTTCCCGGGTGCGAGCCAGGACCTGCTGTTCCCACGATGATGATTTCGGGATGTGCTTTCGTCACACGCTCGTAGATGTATTTGAAACGCTCGATGAATTCAGGTGAGATTTTCTCCTCGTTGCCCAGTCCGAGGTATTTGAGATTGAAAGGTTTCGGATGCCCTGCGTCGGCCCTCATCTTGGCCCATTTGTTGGTGGCTGGGTCTCCGTTTGCCCACTCGATGAGGTCGATGGCCTCATCCACCCATTCGTCCATCTCCGACATGGGCACGACGTCCTGTGCCTGGGTTTTCATATTCCATCCTCCATTGGTGCCTTGACAACTGACACCGCAAGGCAGGATGGGCAGCGGATCCATTCCCAGGTCCTCGCAGAACTGGAAATACTCGAAGAAGCCGAGTCCCATGGACTGGTGGTATCCCCATGTGTTCTTCAGTCCTCTCCTCTGCTCTTTCGGTCCGATGGTGGTTTTCCAGCGGTAGGTGTCCCAGAAGCCGTCGCCACCGCCATGCACCACGCATCCTCCGGGGAATCTCATGAATTTCGGGTGGAGGTCGGCGAGAGCTTGTGCGAGGTCCTTGCGCAGTCCGTGACCCTTGTAGGTGTCCTGTGGCATCAGCGACACCATGTCGACATCCATCACGCCCTTGTTGAGCACGAGGATTTGCAGCGCGGCGTTGGTGCAATCCTCTGTGGGTGTCAGTGTCGCCTCATATTTCTTCCAAGACTTGTCACCGACGTTGAAGGTGGCTTCCGCCAGCAGTTTTGGGGCTTGTCCCCATCCCCGTCCCGGCACCACGAGCACCACGCGGACCTGCTTGGCATCGTCGAGGTTGCGGAAGAAGGCGGAGAAATCGTATTGTGCTCCGCCTTTCACGGAGATGCCGTCGAATCCGTCGTTCTGTATGCCGAAGCCCGTCCATCCGTTATAGTCGTAGTATTGTTTGGCGCGCTCGGTGTGCAGACGCATGTAAGTGGGGTTGTTGGGATGGATGGGGTTGTCCATGCGAGGCTCCATGAAGCCAAGGGAGTGTCCGGGTCGTGAGATTTTCCAAGCGGTGCCCGGTCCCCAGCCGTCTCTTTCCGTGGGATTGTACTCAAACGACCCGTTCTGGATGAGTTCAGCATATAGTCCGCCGTCGGCCGAGCTGCTGATGTCCTCGAAGAAGATGCCGATGAGTTGGTCGCTGATGGCCTTCCCTCCTTTCGGTGCCGACATGGGTTTTTGGGCGAATGTTCCCAAGGCTGCAGTCAGCAATGCAGCCAGCATGATGTTTCGTTTCTTCATAAGGTTGACATTAATTAAGTATGGTGATGATATAGGATTTGTCCTCTTTTGAAGTCATCCCGAAAGCGAATGGCATTTCATCTGCAAATTTAATCAAAAAATCGGAATTGTCAGCCTATGTAATGAAGAATTATTCGTCTTTTGTTTCGAAAATAGAAAACCACCTTTGAAAGGTGTGTGGACTAAAAAAGACGGTCACCTGTCTACGCGTACGTTTTTCTTTGTTCCATCTGGTTTTATCTCAATTACATACAAGTGTTCATAGGTGTTGTAGGGGTCATTGGCGTTGAAGTCCCTGACAGTCTCCACTGCTTCCTCCCTTGTGTCACAAAAACACCAATTGTAGTCACTGCCATCACCCCACTCATGGCATCTCACCTCGAAACGTGACTTCTTCTTCTTCTCTTCTTTTGCCAGGAAGTTCCACTCTTTCAGTTTCTTGATGGCCAGCCCATGGCCTTCTCTGTAAGCTTGCAGGTAGTATGCCTTTGCAGCTTCGAGGTCTTGACGCACACCCCAGCCGTGCTCGTAGAACTCGCCGACGCGGTAGTGGGCATAGGGTAGGCCACATTCTTTGTAGAGGTCAAAGGCGCGGCGCAGGTCTTTGGGATAACCCTGGCTTCCCTTGCGGAGGATGTCGGCAAGATTGCATCGGGCCAGGTCGTTGCCCCATTCGATGGCCTGCTCATACCAGAACACTGCGGCGTTGATGTCAGGCTTCACGCATATTCCGTCTTCGAAGAACGTACCGATGTCGTTCATCATGTTGTCGCTCATATCGAGTTCGTTCAAGCGGTCTTCCTTGACACATTCAAGGATGTGGACGACCTCTTCCTTGTCCCAACCCTTGTTCTCCGGATTGGAGGAAAAATCGAGGATGAAATGCTGGTGGTTGGTGGGAATCCTGATGGTTCTACCTCCGCCAATATCCAACAATTTCATTTTTTGCTGTGGCATGGTGAATGGTATTATTGGTTTTTTGTTTCGCGTCTTACAATCTTGATGGTCAGGTTGACCTGGTTTTCGGGGTGTGCGTCAGGATTGAGCTTGTTGATGCGGCACTCGAACATGTCCGTCCATCCCATTTCGAGAATGCTGGCGATGGTCTCGTTGTTCTCTCGGGGGATGTAGCCGATGCAAAAGTCGTCGTCCATTTCCTCATCGTGGAACATAACCGCCACTGCATTGGGGTCATATCGATTCTCCTTGTCGTGGATCAGGTGAAGCATCGTCCCCACCTTCAACTTGTCCCACACCTCGTCGGCATCGTGGTACTTGCGACCTGCCAAGTGGCAATCCATGAAAAACTTTTTCCTTGTTTCCATAATCTTGTGTATTTTAGTTAAACGTCCATGTTTACAATTGCAAAATTATGGGCGGGTTGCACCAAATCGTGGTACAAGTGAGAGGAAAATGGCGAAAAACAATGTTTTTCAGCCTTTTTCTGAGCGCCAGACGAATTAAAGGAGTTAAATCGTTTTATTATTGCTTTTTTTTGTTTCAGTCTTTTTGAATCGATGCGTGACAGCTTGAAGTCATCTCTGTATGTCTTCGGCCTGCTACTCACAACACATTTGATACAATAGGAAAAGCAATTGAAACGGCAAAATGTTGCGGCTTTCGCGTTTTATTCGTAATTTTGCTTGCTCAATCATAGGAGTTCTTTTGAAAACTTGCTGCTCCTTGAATATTGATGATTCCTGAGGCCATGGAAATCATGGAGCCCCAGGGATTCAGAAGACACTACATTGCGAATCAAAAACCATCCTTTCTTATATGAAAAAGATTCTTACCCTAGTGGCAGCCATGACGACAGTCCTTGGCTTGCAGGCACAAAATCCGTTTGTGCAGACGTGGTACACCAGCGACCCGGCACCGATGGTGCACGATGGCACGATGTATGTCTACACCGGCCACGACGAAGACAATGCCGACTTCTTCTGGATGCAGGAGTGGCGCGTATATTCCACCAAGGACATGGTGAACTGGACCGACCATGGTTCTCCCTTGGCTTTGGAGTCGTTCTCCTGGGCCGACGACCGTGCCTGGGCCAGCCAATGCATCGAGCGCAACGGCAAATTCTATTGGTATATTTGCGCCCATTCGCGCCTGTCTAAAGGCATGGCCATCGGCGTGGCCGTCTCCGACACCCCGACGGGACCTTTCCGCGACGCCATCGGCAAACCGTTGTTCGAGAATGGTTCGTGGGACCATATCGACCCCACCGTGTTCATCGACGACGACCAGCAAGCCTGGCTGTATTGGGGCAATCCTCGAGTCTATTACCTGAAGTTGAACCCCGACATGGTGTCCTACGAGGGAGAGTTGGGAATGATAGCCATGACCGAGGAAGGTTTCGGCGCCCCTCCGATGAACGAGCGTGTGCAGGGAAAGGAATACAAGGACAGTTATGTGGAAGGTCCGTGGATCAGCAAGCGCAATGGAAAATACCAACTGCTCTACGCCTCAGGCGGCATCCCAGAGCACATTTCCTATAGTACAGCCGACTCCCCCACAGGTCCCTGGACCTATGTCGGACCCATCATGCCGGTGTGTGAGACAGGGTCGTTCACCAACCACTGCGGCGTGGCCGACTACAAGGGCAACAGCTATTTCTTCTACCACACAGGCAAATTGCCCGGCGGTGGAGGATTCGGCCGAAGTGTGGCCGTGGAGCAGTTCAACTACAATGCCGACGGCTCCTTCCCCACCATCATGCCCACTGCCGAGGGTGTGAAGCCTGTCGGCACCTTCTGCCCCTACCGACGGGTGGAAGCCGAGACCATGGCTTTTTCCGAAGGCGTGAAGACCCGTCAGAACGACGAGGCCGGCGTCTATGTGTCCAGTATCCACAATGGCGACTACATCAAACTGAGGGCCGTGGACTTCGGCAACAAGACTCCTCGCACCTTCACGGCACGTGTCGCCAGCGGTTTGCGCGGTGGCGCGATAGAGTTGCATGTCGACAGCCTCCACGGGCCGATGCTCGTCAGGCTTGACGTTCCCGGCACAGGTGGTTGGGAGAAGTGGAAGACGCTCACCGCCGACCTCACCGCCATCGCATCGGGCGAGCATGACCTCTATCTGGCCTTCACCGGCAGGAAAGGTCCCGAACTATTCAATTTCGACTGGTGGGAGATTCGTGGCCTCGAGCAGTGCAACATGCCTATCTTCCAGACGAAGTTCACCGCCGACCCCTCACCAATCGTCGTTGGCGACACCCTCTTCCTCTTCACCTCCCATGATGCCTCGCCGGAAGACATCACCGACCCCAACGAGAAGAATTCCGCCGGCTTCTTCATGTACGACTGGCTGCTGTGGTCCACCACCGACATGGTGAACTGGACGGAGCACGGCGCCGTGGCATCGCTGAAGGATTTCGAGTGGCGCAGTCGTGACAACGGTGGCTGGGCCATCCAGACCGTGGAGCGCAATGGCAAGTATTACCTCTATGCACCCCTCCACGGCCATGGCATCGGCGTGCTGGTGGCCGACTCCCCCTATGGTCCGTTCAAGGACCCGCTGGGCGAGCCTTTGGTGTGGCAGAAGGAGCATTGGGACGACATCGACCCGACGGTGTTCACCGACAGCGATGGCCAGGCCTACATGTACTGGGGCAACCCCAACACCTACTACGCACGTCTCAACAACGATATGATATCCCTCAAGGATAGCATCGTGCGACTGCCTTACCACATCGAGCACTACCAGGAAGGCCCGTGGTTCTATCGCCGCAACGGCCATTACTACCTGTCATACGCCACCACCTGCTGCCCCGAGGCTCTGGGTTATGCTATGAGCGACAGCCCCACCGGACCATGGGAGAGCAAGGGCTACATCATGCGACCCACGCAGCGCGACCGCGGCAACCACCCCGGCATCGTGGACTACAAGGGACATAGTTACATCTTCGGACAAAGTTACGACTTGATGCACCTCGAGACCTTCAGACACCATGAGAGGCGTTCGGTCAACGTTGCTGAAATCACCTACAACGCCGACGGGACAATCGGCGAAGTGCCATATTGGCTCGACCAAGCTCCGCTGAAGCAACTGCAGTGGCTCAACCCTTACCGCCGCGTGGAGGCCGAGACCATGGCGTGGGGCTTTGGCCTGAAGTCCGCCAAGATGGGCATCGAGAACACCGGCGACGTGAAGGTAATGCCTTATTCCACTGGTAAGGTCAACATGTATGTGACACATATCGACGATGGCGAGTACATCCGTCTGCGCGGTGTCGACTTCGGTCAGAAAGGCGCATCCAAGTACCTCCTGCAGGCAGCCGCCAAGGGTCGCTGCACCGTGACCTTGAGGCTTGACAGCACCGAGGGTCCGGTGGTGGGCACGCTCGACATCACCGATACGAAGTCGTTGGAGAAATACAAGCAGTTCTCTGCCAAGGTGCGCAACACCTCCGGCGTCCACGACCTCTACATCTGCTTCTCCAAAGCCACTGGCGACATCCGCCTCGACTACTGGATGTTCAAGTGATTTCATCCTCCGACTAGTCCGACCATTCCGACCACTCCGATTATTCTGATTATTCCAACAAGGGGCGGGCTTGCCCGCCCCTGCTTTACCACACCCATCATGCGTAAACTAGCTTACTTCCTCCTCGCCGTGTTCTTGCCGCTGCCGGCCATGGCGGACCATTGGACCATCAATTTCAGCGGCAACAACACGTCGTCCGACTACAAGACCTATGACTCCCCCATCACTTTGGGGGCGAACGACACGGTGGATGTCTATATGGCCAGATATGCCTATTTCAACTCCGTTGTCAAGGGCACCGGGACGCTCATGCTCTATGCCGGTGGCGAGCGATGCTACCTCGGTACGGCGAAGGGTGCGAACTGGCCCAACTGGACTGGTTACACCGGCGATGTGCACGTGTGGCCCTATACCTCCAACTCCTCCTCCGCCGGGTTCTTCGGCGTGGTGATGGCGCATGGTGGCAAGGCCTTCTCCGCCGAGGACATCGAGGGCGGTCTGCAGTCGGGCAAGGTGAACATCTCGATGCAGAACAACCATGTGACGCTGCACAAAGGCGCCACCCTGTGCTGTGAGGCGCACACCACCGGCAGCGGATTCCGTCTGGGCGAATTGAATGCCGAGGAAGGTTCTGTCATCCAAGGTTATATGAAAAAAGGCACTCGCCCCGCGTATTTCCTATTGGGATGCATGGGCACAGATGCCACCTTGGCAGGCACCATCGCCCCTCCCGATTTCAGCGACACCCACCTGGTGGGCATCATCAAGGAGGGTTCCGGCACCTATACCATCACCGGCAACAGGAACTACATCAGCGGTGCGTTGCGCATCCTTGACGGCAAGGTGATGGTGATGAACGACGTCTCCGAGGCAGAGCAACACAAACTGCGCGGGGCGACGGGAGGAAGGCCCAACGCCTTGGAAGCCATCGTCTTCGTCTTTGAGAAAGGGCTGTTGGGCGGCATTGGCAGCGTTGGCGGCACCATCGACAATTACGGTGTGGTAGCTCCGGGTAGCGACGGTGTGGGACAGTTGACCATCAAGGACTTTGCCAAGGGCAAGGATGCCAACCTGTTTGTGCGGCCTGCTTCCATCCTCAGGATGGAAATCGGCGCCGGGGGAGCGCATGACTTCTTGGACGTCGGTGGCACTGTGAAATATTACAACATCATGCAAGACTTCTCCACTTCCGACAAGATGCCCGTGGTGGAACTGGTGCTTTCAGAGGACTTCGATGGCAACGTCGGCGACGAGTTTGTGTTGGTCAAGGCCAAGAGCAAGACCAGTCAGGCTGGGGAGTGGTCGTTTGACCTGAAGAAGCCGGGAAGATACACCTGGGCGCTCGATGAGCGTGAGACGGAAGAGGGCTACGAGGTGGTAGCCCGCATCGTCTCCCTTGAGGATGACGATGCCGGTGGTGACGACAATCCCGACGACAACCCCGATGACGACCAGCACATGGGACCCTTCTATGACGACGGCATCAGCGATGCCTCCGATGCCACAACGCTGCGCGAATATGCGGAGAGAAGCGGCAAGCACATCGGTACGGCCATCTCTACGTGGAAGACCAATTTGAACAATGAAAATCTCGCCGAGACCAAGGAAGTGGCGAAGCAATTCAACCTCCTCGTGGCAGAGAATGAGATGAAGTTCGACGCCCTTGAACCTTCACGTGGCCAATTCAGTTATGGTGGCGCCGACGTCCTTGCCAACTTCGCACAAAAGCATCAGATGTACCTGCGCGGCCACACCCTCGTATGGCATTCCCAACTGCCCGAGTGGGTCTCTTCCGACGGTAAGAAGAACGACAAGAACTGGAGCCGGCAGGAAGCCTTGGACATCATGAAAAATCACATCACCAACGTGATGCGACACTACAAGGGGAAAGTGAAGGAATGGGACGTGGTGAACGAGTGCCTCGACGATGACCAGACCACCGTGCGCACCGACCCCTCAGCCTACGACCTTCGACAAAGCGTGTGGCGTCTAGCCATCGGCGACGACTATGTGGACTCCGCGTTCGTCTATGCCCATAGGGCCGACCCCGATGCCTTGCTCTTCCTCAACGATTACGGCGTGGAGTTGCAGGGCAAGGCGAAGTCGGTGGCTTTCTACAACCTCGCCATACGGTTGAAGAACGCCGGCATCCCCATCGACGGTGTGGGACTGCAATGCCATTTCTCCGTAGGTGATGTGGACTCGGTGAAACTGGAGAGAACCATCCGCAAGTTCACTGACGCAGGACTGCAATGCATCATCACCGAACTCGACATGGGTATTCCTAACACAACGGCCAGCAATCTGGAGGAACAGGCGCGCAACTACCGTGTCATCACCGACATCGTGCTCAACAATGACAACTGCCCAAGTCTTGTCATTTGGGGGCTGAAAGACAACGACAGCTGGAGAAGCGACTCCAACCCTCTGCTATACACCTCGGGACTGGGCAAGAAACCCGCTTTCTATGCCGTGCGCTCGGCGCTCAGACACAGATGGCTCACCGATGTGCCTCAGATTCAAGCTGCGCCGATTGTCGACCCCGGTCCACTCTACGACCTCTCCGGAAGGCGTGTCAGCACGCAGCATCCCAAGCCTGGCATCTATATCCAGGCAGGAAAGAAGATTTTTGTCAAGTGAAAATGAAGGCAGTGGCTGGTGTCGACGGCTGTTGTTAGCAGCGGCAAAGCCGCTGCCTACGGAGAACGGAGCACACTGGGTGATAAGAAAACACAGCAAACTTGGAATGCTTGGAGTAATCTGAGAACAAGGAATACCAAGAGCCCCTGCTCACCATTAGGGTGAGCAGGGGCTTGCTATTGGAGAGGAAAGGAGAGGGATTAGATGAGGTTGTCCTTCTCGATGTCCTTGAAATATCTGTATGTGCCGACCTTGAGCTCGTCGGTGGCCGGTTCGTCGCATACGATGATGCCGTGCTCGTGCATCTGTAGTGCGCTGATGGTCCACATGTGGTTGACGCTTCCCTCGATGGCAGCCTGCAATGCGCGAGCCTTGTGGTGTCCGTTGACGAGAATCATCACTTCGCGTGCTGCCATCACGGTGCCTACGCCCACGGTGAGAGCCAACTTCGGCACCTTGTTGATGTCGTTGTCGAAGAAGCGGGAGTTTGCGATGATGGTGTCGGTGGTGAGGGTTTTCACACGAGTCTTTGAAGAGAGTGAGGAACCCGGCTCGTTGAATGCGATGTGTCCGTCGGGACCGATGCCTCCGATGAAGAGGTCGATGCCTCCGGCCTCGGCGATCATCTTCTCATAGTTGGCGCACTCGGCAGCAAGGTCTTCTGCATTTCCGTTGAGGATGTGGATGTTCTCCTTCGGGCAGTCGATGTGGTCGAAGAGGTTGCGTGCCATGAATGAGTGGTAGCTCTCGGGATGGTCCTCGGCGAGGTTGACATACTCGTCCATGTTGAATGTGAGTACGTTCTTGAACGACACCCTGCCTTCCTTGTAGGCTTTCACCAATTCAGCATACATGCCTTCTGGTGATGAGCCGGTGGGGAGTCCTAGCACGAAGGGTTTCTCTGGTGTGGGTCCGAAAGCATTGATTTTCTCAATCACATGTTCGGCAGCCCATTTCGACATTTTCTGATAGTCGCTTTCGATAATAAGTCTCATGGTCTTTTTGGTTTGTAAATGATGGGTTATTTGGAATTCGTTTTGTCATTGTGTAAGCAAACACTTGCTTTTGTTGACTTTTTGTCATTTGTTTTGTGTTTTGTCTTACATTATTTTGCAAAAGTAATCATTTCTTACGAAACCAAGAAGAAATTATTATTTTTTTTGATTTTTTTTTGTAGGACGTGAGGGAGTGGCAGGGTGGGGGGTATGAAAAAAATCCCGACGTCACGTCGGGATTTTTCCTTCTTGATTGTTCTAGAGCTTGTTCTTATGTAGTTTTTGGTCTTTGAAAATCGTTGTTAGTTAGCGATGCAAAAGTAGACATAAAATTGATGTAAATCAAAAAAATGTGCTTTTAAGTCCTTAAAATCAACGTAAACGTTTGCGTTTGACGTTTGCCGAAATGGTGTCTTCAATAAGATGTTTCAAGTATGAATACCGTGGTCAGGCAATGCCAAAAGATATCAGCCCGGGGCGTTGGCCCCAGGCTGATTGTTCGTTGGCATTACATGCCGCCTGAATATTAATATGCTTGCAAACTTCAGTATGAATGAAGCATAGCTCATTTGTTTTCTTCGTTTTCCTCCCTCATCAACTCCTGCTCATGTTGTGTGAAGGAGTTGTCGGTGGGTTTCCAAGCCGGGTCGGGCATGTACCACCATTGCGACTCGAAATACCGGCGCAGTTTGGCGTTTTTGAACACATATCCGCGATGTGCGTACGGGAGGTTGTGATTGACACGTTTGGCAAACGCCACAGCTTTTTCTTCCGTGCCTTCCGCAGGGAAGTATCTGATGAGTTCTCCGCTCCATGTCAATATGCTCATATAGGTGTCACCACTATCATAATAGGTGGGAATGGGTTTGTTGCCCCATTCTACAAGATAGGTGAGCACGTCGGCAGACTCGATGTTCATGTTTGTCTTTGGTCGGAAATTGTTGCCGTGCCACTCCAGTGTTCCGTCGCGCAGCACCACCTCGGTGACAGTGGATCTTCCGTCGAAGTTGTTGGTTTCCAACACACGCGTCTTCCCCTTCCCTTCTGTCACTCGGAATTTGGCTCCCGTGAAAGGAGTGTTATCGATGATGAAATGCTTGGTGCATTTCGGGGCGCGGATGCGAAGTGTGAAGTCATCAATCTGGTGGTTGGCCCATCTCATGGCAGGAAGCAGCCAATATGGAATATCGAAAGCCCTTCCCACGCCGAACGACATGCGGTAGGCATAGGTGTGGCGTACGGTGTTCAATCCTTTGTTGAAATGGGCGTTGAAATAATAGGCGTATGCATGGGTGGCATATTCGTCGGTCTTGTCGTTGTGGAGTCGCTCGCTATCCTCCTCGTCGAATTTCCATTGATTGAGGTCAATGGGAACATAGTATTGCCCTTTCTGCCTTGCATCCTTCATCTCTTTGGGCATGTATTCGTCGTCGAAGGTCTCGGCGAACACCAGTCCGTTGCGGTAGTTGAGCGTCTGGCCGTTCATCACCACGGAGAAATCACTGATGTAGGGATGTGCTCCACTGAGTTTGACGTGTTCGCCGTCGTTGTAGGGCGCATTGGCCTCGAAGCCCATCGTCACATCCTTGGCTTGACCGTTGTTCATGAATTGATAGTCAACCTCTACATAGGCCATCCCGTTATCGCTGAGGGTGATGGTGAGCACCTCTTTCTTAATGGCGATGTCTGTTTCCTGCAGTGGTTCCAGGTGGCTTCCGTTGACGTAGTATACGCCATCGTTGGCTTTTGCTGTGAAGGGCATCAGAGAGATGATGGCGGCTGCCATGAGGTTTTTAATGGTTGTTGTCATAGTTTTTTCTTTTTGTTGGAATTGTGGTAGTTATGCGAAACTTCTTACAAAATCTCTTCGAAAGGAGCAGCGCTGATGCATTTGAGGTTTTTCTCCAGTTGTGCTACGGAACTGGCACCAACGAGCACGCTGGTGACGGCTTTCTGATGGAGCACCCATGCCAGCGCCATCCCGGCGAGTGTCTCCCCTCGGTTTTCTGCCACTTCGTTGTAGTGGTGCAGGCGTTGGAGGAGTTCGGGAGTGAGCATCGATTCCTTGAGGAACTTTCCTTTCGACATGCGTGAGTCGGCAGGGATGCCGTTCAGGTAGCGGTCGGTGAGCAGTCCCTGTGCCAATGGGGAGAAGGAGATGAATCCTATGCCCTCTTCTGCACAGAAGTCGAGAATGCCCTCTTCCTGAGGTTCGCGGTCGAGCATGTTCAGTTTTCCCTGGTAGATGAGCAGAGGGACGTCGCGCTCCTTCAGATATTTTGCTGCGAATCGAGTGGCTTCGAGTGGCCATCGTGATATGCCGACGTAGAGAGCTTTCCCAGCCCTCACGATGTCGACGAGTGCCTGCAAGGTCTCCTCCATCGGTGTGTCGGGGTCGAAGCGGTGGCTGTAGAAGAGGTCGACATAGTCGATTTTCATGCGTTTCAGGCTTTGGTCGAGCGATGCCATGAGATATTTGCGCGACCCCCACTCGCCGTAGGGGCCGGGCCACATGTCGTATCCTGCCTTCGACGAGATGAAGAGTTCGTCGCGGTAGGGGCGGAAATCCTCCTCCATGAGCCGTCCCATTGTCTCCTCGGCGGAGCCGTACACGGGGCCGTAGTTGTTGGCCAGGTCGAAGTGTGTGATGCCATGGTCGAAGGCGTAGTGTGTGATTTCGCGGCTGCGCTCGTAGGGGTCCACGCTGCCGAAGTTGTGCCAGAAGCCGAGGCTCACCTTTGGGAGCAACACGCCGGAGCGGCCGCAACGTTGGTATTCCATTCCGTTGTCGTAACGGTTCTTGTCTGCAAAATACATTTCTTTCATAGGGTAGGGGATGTTTTATCTTTTTGTTTTTTTGATGCTGATGGATCGACGATGCCCAGCCGTTCCAACTCATATCCCTTGATTTGCAGGATAATCAGGTGCAGTTGGGTCTGTCCTGCCAGCTGCTTCACCCTCGGTCCCTCGGCGTAGCGGCGTATCTGTTCCTCCGCCTCGGTCCATTGCTTTTCCGCCTCTTCCTTTGAGGCGTCGGTCTTGAGGTATTTCAGTTCGAGGATGTAGCTGTGCGCCACCATGGGGTAGTGTGAGTGGTCGGGCATGAGGAAGAAGTCGCAGTAGCCGTGGTTCAGCTCCATCTCCGGTGCCACGAGGTAGTAGGGGTTGAGCGTCAGGTAGGCGTTCATGAATCCCTGCAGGTTGCGCTCGCCCTCCATCAGCTGTCTCACGCTCGTCGTCTCGCGGTAGGCGGCGGCGATGGTTTCCAACATAGGGCGCCACTCGCCGCGCAGGGCGGCACCCTTGAACACTTCGTTCAGCAGGTTGACATCCACCTTGGCGATGGCCTGGTATTCTCGCAGCAGCCAGTCGTAGTATTGCCTGCGCACGTTGTTGTTGGGGATGACGAGGCGCAAGTCGGCACCATCAAGTTCTCCTATGGTGAGCATGCCATAGTAGAAGAGCAGGCTGATGAAGTTCTCTCGGTCGGCGAGCCGGCTGGCGTCGAACGACTCCTGCAGCCGACTGACGATGAATCCCTTCTCCGCCACCTGGTGGATGATGCCTCTCCGGTAGTTGTCGAGTGTGTCGAGCTGGATGAGTTTCCTCATCTTGGCATAGTCGGTCCTCGTGTTGGGGTCTATCATCTCCTCCGGGCTCGCTCCCGTCTGCATCACGCGGTTGAGGTAGTAGAGCACCATGTCGCAGTTGAACATCTTCGGGTCTCGTTTGAGGGCACTCTTTGAGAAGCAGTAGCCGTCATACCAAGGCTTCATCTCGGCGAGCAGCTCCTCCTCCGTGTGCCCTGCGAGCCTCCCCGCCTCCTTGTAGTAGCGTATCATCCCCCGCACGTCCTCCTCGGAGAAGCCGAGCATCATGTTGAACTCCGCCCTTGTGGAGATGTTGGATGCGATGTTGAAACCCGAGGTGAGGTCGTCCATCGTCACGGGCGACACGCCCATCATGAGGATGCGCGAGAAGGTGGGCTTGTATTGCTTGAAGGTGTCGCGGTAGAAGCCGTAAGCGTGGGTGAGCCCGTGGTAGATGGCCTCGCCCTCCTCGTTGAGCACGGTGTTGGTGAAATTGTCGTACTCGTCGATGATGAGGTAGAGTGGATGGCCGAAGTATTTCGCCTTGGCGTTGATGTAAGTCAGCTTCGTCCGAGAAGACTTGAGGTTGACCACATCCTCTTCAAACCCTTCTTCGTAGAACCGTGCATACCTGTGGGCAAACTCATTGAGCATAACCTGGCAATATTCCTCGAAATTGCTCTCAAGCACGTCGGACGTGCCGCCAATCGCAGAGAAGTCGAGATACAGGATTTGGAACTTCCCCCTCTCCCTTGTGGGATGGTCTGCAATCCACAGTCCCTCGAAGAGCTCTTGGAAGTTGTCGCGCTCGTTGATGTCGTAGTAGGCTCGGAGCATGCTCAGGAAGATACTCTTGCCAAAGCGGCGTGGGCGGATGAGGAACAGGAAATGATCAGTGTCCTCCATCACAGGGAGGTACTTTGTCTTGTCGACGAAGTAAAGGTCCTCGTTCCTCAGTTGCTTGAAGTCGGAGATTCCGTAAGGGAGAAGCTTTACAGGTGCCATCGTATGCTTGTTTTGGTATTGACGATGCGAAGATAATCATTCTTGGTGACATCTCCAAATTTTAGCCCCGACAAGACAATAAAATAACTCAACTTTCGCAAGTAATGGAAAATGAGGTGTGAAGAGGTCACCTGAAAGTTGAGCGAAAGCTGAACTTGTGAAACTTCAGTTTCGTACAAAAGCGGGGTGTATGGTTTATGGTATGAAGAAAAATGTTGAATGTTAAAAAAAACATTCTGAATTGTTTTGTGTTTTCCTGTGAAATCACTAATTTTACCCCAAATTTGCCAAAACGCATCGTATGAGGCCCTGTTGTCTTCTTTGATGAGGCTTCTTACGTTATGAAAAAACCTAATTATGAAAGAATTTGTCATATCCGAGGTAAAGGCCGAGACCGCCATATTGGTGGGTTTGATTACGAAAGACCAGGACGAGTCTAAGACGAAGGAATACCTCGATGAACTGGAGTTCTTGGCCGACACCGCCGGTGCCGTCACGGTGAAGCGTTTCACCCAGCGCCTGAACGGTCCCAGCCAGGTGAGTTATGTAGGAAAAGGGAAGTTGGATGAGATAAGAGACTTCATTAAGTCAGAAGAAGACGCCGAGCGGGAAATCGGTATGGTGATTTTCGACGATGAGTTGAGTGCCAAGCAGTTACGTAATATTGAGCAGGTCTTGAAGGTTAAGATTTTGGACCGCACCTCTTTGATTCTCGACATCTTCGCCATGCGCGCCCAGACGGCCAATGCCAAGACCCAGGTGGAGCTGGCCCAATATCGTTACATGCTTCCCCGCCTGCAACGTTTGTGGACCCACTTGGAGCGCCAGGGCGGTGGTTCGGGTTCCGGCGGAGGCAAGGGTTCCGTGGGACTCCGTGGCCCTGGTGAGACGCAGTTGGAGATGGACCGTCGAATCATCCTCCAGCGCATCACGCTGTTGAAGCAGCGCCTGGCGGAGATAGACAAGCAGAAGACCACGCAGCGCAAGAACAGGGGGCGTCTTATCCGCGTCGCCCTCGTGGGATATACCAACGTGGGGAAATCGACGTTGATGAACCTGCTCTCCAAGAGCGAGGTGTTTGCTGAGAACAAGCTTTTCGCCACGCTCGACACTACAGTGCGCAAGGTGGTGTTGGAGAACCTTCCCTTCCTCCTCGCCGACACCGTGGGGTTCATCCGCAAGTTGCCTACCGACCTTGTGGACTCCTTCAAATCGACGCTCGACGAGACCCGTGAGGCCGACATGCTGTTGCACGTGGTGGACATCTCACACCCCGACTTCGAGGAGCAAATCCAGGTGGTGGAGAAAACGCTGGGCGAACTGGGCTGCAGTGACAAGCCGATGATGATAGTGTTCAACAAGATTGATGCGTATCACTGGGTGGAGAAGGAACCAGACGACCTCACGCCTCCCACGAAGCAGAATGTCACGCTCGAAGAGCTCAAACGCACATGGATGGCCAAGTTGAATGACAACTGCCTCTTCATTTCCGCCAAGGAGAAAACCAACATCGACGAGTTCCGCACCGTGCTCTACCAGAAAGTGAAGGAACTGCATGTGCAGAAATACCCCTACAACGACTTCCTCTATCCCGTGGAGGATGATGTGCAGGAAGACTTGTCAGAGTAATCAGAGCATTATTGGTCATCCGACCAATCACCATCCTCTACAAGATAACAAATAGGAAACAACCACAATAGCAAAACCTATGGGAAAACTATTTTTTACTCTTTTATTGTCATTGATGGCACTCACCTCCAATGCCCAGGTGATGAAACAGGGCGACCTCAACCATGACAACCAAGTGAACATCACGGACATTGTGACTATGGTTGACAACGTCTTGCATGGCAAATCCCCCATTCTTGTATCATTCTCCAATGAGACTATGACTGTTGGGAGTAAGGTGACCATCCCCACTGGCGGCGGATGCTACAATGTCCAAAGCAGCGACGTGAACGTTGCCTCAGCCATAGTGGATGGCAGCACCATTGTCTTTGCCGCTATTGGTGTCGGCACTGCATCCGTCACGGTTGTTGATTGTAACAGCGGGGAGACGGCTACTATCAAGGTCACAGTTGTAAACAAACCTCAATCCTACCTCTCCTGCCCGGATGACCACCACCCACACATGATTGACCTGGGGTTGCCCTCCGGAACGAAATGGGCGTGCTGCAACGTGGGAGCCGACAAGCCCGAAGCCTACGGCGGCTTCTACGCTTGGGGCGAGACGGAAGAGAAGGGCAATTACGATTTGTCCACATACATCCATTGTGACGGCTCATACGACACCTACCACAACATCGGCAGTGACATCGCGGGTACCCAGTACGACGTTGCCCATGTGAAATGGGGTGGTACTTGGGTGATGCCATCCAACGCTCAACAGATTGAGTTGATGGAAAACTGTACTTCCAAATGGACAACAGTCAATGGCATCAATGGTAGGGTATTCATTGGCTCCAATGGCAACAGCATTTTCATGCCTGCGGCGGGCCGCCGCGTCCACAACGGCCATCACACTGTTGGCATCATAGGCCACTACTGGTCGTCCACGCAGGATCCGAAAGACTCGCGCGCCGCCTACATGCTGAACTTCGAGTCGAACTACGTGCGTTGGCAATACTACTACGACCGCTACCGAGGCCTTACGGTTAGACCCGCCTCCAGATAGGTGCATCCTTATCCCCTTGTCCCACCCCGTGAAAAAAATGATTAAATCATCATTATGTCATCGATAAAGGACCGTGCATATGAACGGGGTGATTAATAACGGGCACCATACCTGCCCGCCGCTGGTTCCCCACAAAGTCACGGAATAAAAGAATGAACAAAAAACAAACCGCATGAGCCGAAAGGCTTTAGTTGTTACGCTGTGCGGAGATTAGTAGAACAATATAATAACCATTTAAGAAAAGTACATGGAATACAGACCATTGACCGAACAAGAGATCGGCATCCTCGAGTCGAGAGGTTGCAAGGCCCAGGATTGGGATTTGATTTCCGTTAAAGAGGGTTTCGACCCCATTTACATCCGCAACACCTCTTTCTACGGCGACATCCAGATTGGCATCTTCGAGAAGGAAATCGAGGTGAGCAAAGGCTTTGTCAAGCATTGCGGCATCAAGAACACCACGTTGCGCAATGTCACAATGGGTGACAACTGCCTCATAGAGAACATTGGCAACTTCATCAACAACTATACGATTGGTGACGAGTGTTATATTAGTAATGTGAACACGATAGAGACCACCGAGGGAGCCACCTTCGGAGAGGGCAACCTCATCTCCGTGCTCAACGAGGTGGGCGACGGCAACGTGATGCTCTTCGACGGACTCACCAGCCAGTTGGCGGCCTTCATGGTCAACCATCATCAGGACAAACAGTTGATGCAGACGATTTTCGACCTTATCCGCAAGGAGGTGCAGGCCAGCGTGCCAGACAGAGGCACCATCGGCAACAACGTGAAAATCATCAACACAGGTGAAATCACCAACACCCACATCAACGACGACTGTGAAATCAATGGTGCCACCAGGTTGAGCGACTGTTCCATCAAGAGCATCCCCGAGGCCAGTGTCTATATCGGTTCCGGCGTCATCTGCGAAAACTCCATCATCTACGATGGCAGCTCCATCCTCAACAGCGTGAAGATAGAAAACTGCTTCGTGGGAGAGGCCTGCAAAATCACCAACGGTTTCGCAGCAGAGAACAGCATCTTCTTCGCCAACAGCTTCATGTCGAACGGCGAGGCCTGCGCAGCCTTCTGCGGCCCCTTCTCCGCCAGCCACCACAAGAGTTCGCTCCTCATCGGCGGCATGTTCTCCTTCTACAACGCAGGTTCAGCCACCAATTTCAGCAACCATGCCTACAAGATGGGGCCGATGCACTACGGAACGCTCGAGAGAGGTGTGAAGACCGCCAGCGGCGCCTACATCCTCATGCCGGCGCACATCGGAACCTTCTCCGTCTGTTTTGGAAAACTGATGTATCATCCCGACACGCGCAACCTCCCCTTCTCCTACCTCATCGCATACGGAGACACGATGTATCTCAATCCCGCAAGGAACATCACCACCGTGGGACTCTACCGAGATATCCGCAAATGGCCGAAGCGCGACAAGAGGCCACGCGGCGGACAGAAGAGCATCGTCAACTTCGACTGGCTCAGCCCCTTCTCCGCAGGAGAAATCATACAAGGAAAGCAACTGCTCGAGAAACTCCGCGAAGCATCGGGCGAGAAGGTTTCTATCTACAATTTCCACGAATATGTCATCAAGGCCAACCACCTGCGCTCCGGCATCGAGCTTTACGACATGGCGCTCCGCATCTTCATGGGAGCCGTGCTCAAGAGACACAAGCTCGAACTGCCCAAGAGCCCCATCGGCACTGGAAGGTGGAACGACCTCGCCGGACTCCTCCTCCCTGAGACGGAAGAGAACCGTCTGGTGGAAGACATCAAGAACGGAACCATCATCGACATTTACGACATCCTCGACCGCTTCGTCGAGATACACCAGAACTATTCAGAATATCGTTGGACTTACACCTACCGCCTCATCCTCGACTACTATGGCTTGGAGACCCTCACCGAAGAAGACGCAGAGCGCATCCACGCCGACTATATCTTGGCACGCCGCAAGTGGATTTCCGAAATCCGAAAGGACGCTGAGAAGGAGTTCACCCTTGGCGATGTGGACCGCGAGGTGCTCGACAACTTCCTGAGTCAGCTCGACAAGGAGATGGAGTTTGAGAACGAGAACAAATTTGAATAAAAGGAACAAATAGAAAACAAAAAGTAACTTGGTGCTTTCTTTGAAAAGCCCATAATACTTTTAATAGTCTCTCAATTATGAAAAGAACATTGATTATTGCCGGTCTGACCCTTTTGACGGCATTCAACGTCCAGGCACAGGATTACAAATATTCCACCGTGCAGGGCGACCCTATGCAGACACGCATCTACACCCTCGACAATGGATTGAAAGTCTATCTCTCCGTCAACAAGGAAGTGCCAAGGCTTCAAGCCAACATCGCCGTGAAGACCGGTTCGCGCAACGACCCGGCGGAGACCACAGGCCTGGCACACTACCTCGAGCACCTCATGTTCAAGGGCACCAAGCAGTTTGGCGTCACCGACCCTGCTGCCGAGGCTCCCTACCTTGCCGACATCGAGGCCCGTTATGAGGTGTACCGCACCCTCACCGACCCCGAGGCACGCAAGAAGGCATACCACGAGATAGACAGCGTCTCGCAACTCGCCGCCAAGTATTTCATCCCCAACGAGTATGACAAGCTGATGTCGGCCATCGGCAGCGAAGGCACCAACGCCTACACGAGCAACGACGTCACCTGCTACGTGGAGAACATCCCCTCCAACGAGATTGAAAACTGGGCCCGGGTGCAGTCCGACCGTTTCCAGAACATGGTCATCCGCGGCTTCCATACAGAGTTGGAGGCCGTCTATGAGGAGAAGAACATCGGCATGGCTCAGGACCAAAGGAAGATGTGGGAAGCCCTCTACGCCAAGATGTTCCCCACGCATCCCTATGGCACACAGACCACCATCGGCACGCAGGAGCATCTGAAGAATCCCTCAATCACCAACATCAAGAACTACTTCAACCGCTACTACGTGCCCAACAACGTGGCCATCTGCATGGCAGGTGACTTCAACCCCGACGAGGTCATCGCCATCATCGACAAATATTTCGGTTCGTGGAAACGGAACGAGAACCTCTCCATACCGCAGTTCGCACCACTCAAACCCATCACCTCGCCACAGGACACCACCATCGTGGGCAAGGAGGCCGAATACTTGATGATGGGATGGAGGTTCGGCAGGGCCAACAGCGGGCAGGTCGACACGCTCAACATCATCAGCAGCATCCTCGCCAACGGCAAGTGCGGACTTTTCGAGGTGGATCTCGAGCAGAAGATGAAGCTGATGTCGGCCGGCGCCTTCGCCGACGAGATGAGCGACTACTCGCCCTTCGTGCTCTATGGCTACCCCAAGGACAACCAAAGCCTCGACGAAGTGCGCAAACTGCTCCTCGAGGAGATGGACAAGCTCAAGAGAGGAGAGTTTGACGACAAACTCATCCCCGCCGTTGTCAACAACGCCAAACTCAGTTTCTACCGCTCGCTGCAGAACAACCGCAGCAGGACTAACCTCATGGTCGACGCTTTCATCAACGAGCAGAAATGGGAAGACGTGGCCAACTACATCGAGCACATCTCGAAAATCACCAAGAAAGACGTCGTGGACTTCGCCAACCGGCATTTTGCCGACAACTACGTGTGCGTGTACAAACGCATCGGCACCGACACCACGCAGGTGAAAATCGAGAAACCAGAAATCACCGCCATCCCCACCAACAGGGATTTCTCCAGCCAGTTCCTCAACGACATCAAGAACTCGTATGTCAAACCCATCCAACCTCGGTTCCTCAACTTCGAGAAAGACCTCGTCGTGGGCAAGACCAAGAAAGGGCTGCCGCTCCTCTACAAGCACAACGATGAAGACGGGCTCTTCACCCTTGCCTTCAGGTACCGCCTGGGCAACGAAAACAACAAGGACTACGATTACGGCCCCTCTTATATGGACTATATCGGCACCGACAAGAAGAGTGTGGGAGAAGTGAAGCAAGCCTTCTACGAACTCGCCTGCGACTACAATGTCAGCGTTGGCAGCTACATCACCACCGTCTCCCTCACCGGACTGAGCGAGAAGATGCCTGAGGCTCTGGCCTTGCTGGAAGACCTCCTGCAGAACGCCAAGGCCGACAAGGAGTCGTGGACGGAGTATGTCAGTCTGCTGGCCAAGAGCCGGGAGGACAGCAAGAAGAACCAAAGTGCCAACTTCAGCGCCCTCCGCAACTATGTGACCTACGGCACTTACAATCCCCAGCTCAACATACGGAGCGTCGAGGAACTCAACGCCGCCGACCCGCAGCATTTCCTCGACCTCATCTCCAACCTGAAGAACATGGAACACACCGTGATGTATTACGGTCCCATGAGTCAGAAGGACCTTGACAAGACCGTGTCGAAGTTGCACAAGACCAACAAGAAACTCGCACCCATCGCACCGGGCAAGGAGTACACCGAGCAGCCTACGCCCACCAACGAGGTGTTCATCGCTCCCTACGAGGCCAAGAACATCTACATGGTGCAATACCACAACGAGGGTAAGCCGTTCAGCCTTGAGGAAGTACCTGTGAAGATGATGTTCAACGAGTATTTCGGAGGCGGTATGAACACCATCGTCTTCCAGGAGTTGCGTGAAAGCCGCGGACTGGCCTACAGCGCAAGTGCACAGTATGTCACCATGCCACGCATCAACCATCCGGAGGCATACCTCACCTATATCGTCTCCCAGAACGACAAGATGATGGACTGCATCAAGGTGTTCAACAGCATCCTCGACACCATCCCTCAGAGCCCGTCGGCCTTCGACATCGCCAAGCAGAGTGCGATGAAGAGCCTGCAGACGGCACGCACCACCAAGTTTGCCGTGCTCAACGCTTACTACAATGCAAAGTTGCGCGGTTTCGATTTCGACATCAACGAGCGTGTGTACAAGGCATTGCCCGGTCTCACCTTGCAGGATGTGGTGAACTTCGAGCAGAAGAACATGGTGGGCAAACCCTACAAATACATCATCCTCGGTGATGAGAAGGAATTAGATATCAAGTCGTTGGAGAAGATAGGCCCCATCCATCGTCTCACGACAGAAGAAATTTTTGGATATTAACACCAACCT
>Ga0310694_10000911_pt1 | contig 36113 bp, 58 predicted proteins | sample 174DNAGHGhighgp2_FD_203884 | JGI IMG/M metagenome (GOLD analysis project Ga0310694, IMG submission 203884) | Sheep rumen microbial communities from Palmerston North, Manawatu-Wanganui, New Zealand - 1742 DNA GHGhigh gp2 (v2) (version 2) | ecosystem: Host-associated > Mammals > Digestive system... | reverse complement strand
TCGTCCCGCCTGCGCCTGCGCCGTCTTAACCGCCACCGTTCCGCAAGGGTCATTCGGTGCGATCTGATCCGGGCGTTTCCGTAGTACAGGACTTGATTGATTCCGTTCGTCACGCTTTCACATCCTTTCAATCTGTATTGCAATCTCTGTTGCAATGTCTTCCAAACTGTTGGAAAGGCTTGCAATCCTGTCTTCCTGCGTTGACCCTTCTACATACGCCGCCGCCTTCGTGAGCAGTTCAACCGCCGCAGAAAGGGTTGTTTTTGCGCAGTACAGGTTTTTGATTGCCTTGTCCCATTCCGGGAAGCTGTCCTTTTCCTGCTTGTTTTGCTCTTCCCAATCATCAGCAACAGCCGCTTCATAAATCCGGTCAAGTTCTTCCATGCTTTGCCCCCTTTCTGATTGCTTGCCGGGTTTCGCTTTCCGGCGGCAGGGTCTTCTTTGACAGCCACGCCTTTACCGCCCGTTCCGTGACCAACAGCGGCTTTTCCGTGTGTTCCATTTCCCGCATCAGCTTGCGGGCGGTGCGCTGATCCTTGACCCGGAACAATTCGCACACGTCCCGCACGGTCAGCAATGGTTCGATCACCGAAATTCCCCCTTGCCGTCAACAAGGTCGGAAACGGGGACATTCAACGCCGCCGCAATCTTTTCAAGGCTTCGGACGGTTGGGGAAGTTGCCCCGGTTTCGTAACGGGCAATCGTGACCCGATGCACGCCCGATTCCTTTGCGAGTTGTTCCTGTGTCATGGGAACAGACTTGCGAATATCTGCAATCCTGCTAATACCGCCACCACCTTTTTGTATAAGATGTACTACAAAACCATAAAAAGAATATCACAAGCGCAACGCCGTTGCAATAGGTTTGTAGCAAATTAACTATTTACATTTTTATTACGTTGTTGTAACATTATTGATACAATGAGAAAGGGGACGTATATATGGAAATAGGAAAGCGAATCGCACAACTGCGCCGGGAAAGGGGCATTTCGCAGGAAGAACTATCCGAATTGGCTTTACTGCACAGAGTCACGGTTGCCAAGTATGAAAGCGGGCAGGTCGAGCCGGGTGCAAGCGCACTTTCCCGGATTGCGGACGCATTGGGCGTGTCAACGGACGAAATCCTTTGCAGGGTCGATAAACTGCCGCCGTTCGTCCCGATCGTCCGGGCGTCCGTCCCGGTTGTCGGGGAAATTGCCTGCGGCGTTCCGATCACCGCCGAGCAGAACACGGAAGGTTTTGCCGACCTGCCGGACGGCGTTGCGGCAGATTTCGCCCTTCGGTGCAAGGGGGACAGCATGACACCCACGTTCCTTGACGGTGACTTGGTGCTGATCCGTCAACAACCGGAAGTTGCGGACGGTCAGATTGCCGCTGTCGGCATTGACGGCGAAGCAACCCTAAAGCATTTCTACAAGACGCCCGGCGGCGTGCTGTTAGTGTCAGACAACCCGAAATTTGCCCCGATGGCGTACCCGGCGGCATCTGCGCCCATAGTGTACGGCAAAGCGGTCGGATTCGTCCGCAAATTGCCTTGACCGGGGAGATATGGCAAAGGGGTCATTTGCGTCTTCTTCCCCGATTAACGATAACGAATATCGTATATCGTATATCGTATAACGAATACGATTACGGGGACATTTGCTATCATTTGATAGAACTTGATTGCAATTGATTTCAAGTTCCGGCAAAATTATATTGAATGAAAGGGGTTGGGATTATGAAAAAACTGCTTTGTCTGTTGCTTGTCCTTATGCTTCCGGCCTGCGCCTTCGGGGATAGCCTTTCGGAAGTGTTTGACAGATTCGGCGTTTATTCGGAAATGTGCGGCGCACCGGAACTGCCGGACGGCGCAACCCGGATTGACAAGGGATCGTTTTACATGATCGAGTACAAGATTTCGGACAAACTGATTTCCGGGTTTATGGAAAAGGACGGGGAAATTTCCGGCGGGTATGCCGTCTGCCTTGATCCGGCCTTGCAGGGGGATTTCCTTGCGCTGTGCGCTTCCCACGCCTTCACGGTCTGCGGGGCAACGGACGCAGTTGACGCATATACATTCATTTTGGACGGATTTCTCGAATCAAGGCAGGGACACGAAACGGAAGAAACGCTTGTTGGAAATATGCTGTTCCGTATCTACGCCATGAAGACGGGGCTTGCGTTCAATTATTCGATTATAAAGAAGTGAAAATATGGCAAGGGCAAAGAAACCAAAACCAACAAAAAGGGCAGACGGGCGGTACGTCTGCCGATACAAAAATCAGTATTTTTATTCCACAGACCCGGAAGATTGCATTGCACAGCGGGAAGAATTCAAGGAAGCGGAAAAGAAGGGGCGTGTTGCGTCCTATTTCGTCAAAGAATACGCCCTGCGTTGGTTTGACCGATCGTTCCCGAACGTCACCCCGTCAACCCGGCGGGGGCTGAAAATCCACCTGCAAAAGTTGATTGACGCAATCGGGGATTTGCCCGTTTCCGGCGTCAAACCTTCCGACATAAAGGAAATATATTCCGGGCAATATGCAACGTTGTCAAACTCGTACATATTGGCGGCAAAGCAATTGTTTTGCGACCTGTTTGATTCTGCCGTTGCGGACGGTCTGATTTCGTCCAATCCCGCACGGGACAGAACCGCCAAACCGCACAAGGGGACATATACAGGCCACCGGGCAATCACGCCGCAGGAAAGAGAATGGATTGAAACCCTTTGCACCGATCATCGGGCGCACCCGGTTGCAATGGCAATGCTTTACGCAGGATTGCGACCGCAGGAAGCAAAGGCGTTGCTGATCGAACGTGACGTTGATTTTGCCGCAGATGTAATCACCGTCCGGGAAACGGCGCACATTGACCCGCAGAACGGGCAGAAATACGCCTTTACGGGCAAGGGAAAGACCGAACGTGCAAACAGACAGATTCCGTTGTTGCCGCCGCTGAAACGGGCGTTGACGGGCAAACATGGGTATTTGGTCACATCTGCGCACGGGGAACGCATCACACGGACAACGTGGCGGGTGCTGTGGAACAGTTATGCTGCAAGCATGGAAAAGGCAATAAACGGCGTTGACCGCCGTTGGTACGGGCGCACAAAGGAACACAAGCGCATCTTGGCAGACGGCGGCAAACTGCCGGAATGGATTCCGTTTACAGTTGTGCCTTATGATCTGCGGTGCAGTTTCGCAACCATGTGCCGTTCAATGAAACCGCCGATTGAAATACATACTGTGATTGCATGGATGGGTCACGCAGATTCTAAAATGATTTTGAAAGTTTATGACGAAGTGACGGACGAACGGGACAAGACGGAAGCAGAAAGGTTGCGTTCTTCATTTATGGCATGATATAATTTCAATGACAGCGAATTTGGGTCTTCTTCAGAAGAACCCCGCCGGGGTATAGCACCGCCCCGGTTTTTCTTTTGACAACTTTGACAACCGTTTTGACAACCAAACCGTGTGCGTATATGCCTTTTTATGTGCCTTTTTGTATCTGCGTGAAGGCAAAAGAAAAACCCGGAACGCTTTGTTTTCCTTGCGTTCCGGGTAGTGGCTCAAATAGGACTTGAACCTATGACACTCCGGGTATGAAGCGGGCGGGCGTCCGATCTGAAACGCCTTATTTTTCCGGCGTCCGGGCGGCTGTCATTTTGATTTGACAACCGGATTGACAACGAATCACAAAATTGTCGGTCTGATTTTGTTGACGGTCAGCACCCGGCGGGCATCAATGTCAATGCACGCTTCCCAATTGCCGGATCGAATCACCCGGCGGGCGTGATCCTTTGCAACGCAATCGTCAATTGCCGCTTCGTCCCGGAAACCGTCAACGGCGGGAATCGTGATGTTTTCAATCTGCCTGTTGATGTCTTCCCGGATAAGACGCTTGACGTACTGCGTGACGTTGCCCTGCTTGTTCAGCCATGCCAACAGGTCTGCGTCTTCCTTGTTGGTCAAATTGAACGGAATATGTTTCCGGGTAATGTTCTGTTTTGCGTATTCCATGTCATAGGCTTTCTTATCAAATGCCATGCAATCACCTTCCTTTGCAGAGTATAACACAAAAGGGAAACCGGGGAAACCGCCCCGGCGCGGGTTGTATGTCGGTTAGTTAATCAGTTCATAAACGTTGACGCAGAATTCATAACCGTATTTGCGCAACTGGTTTGCTTTCCAATCTGCAAAGTCTTCTGCTTCTTCCTTTGTGGCAAACTCCCAAAAATCATTATGGCTTTTTCCATTCTTGACCATAAACGCCTTTACAAGATAATTCATGCCGCTTTGCCCCCTTTCTGCTTCCACTCCCGCAGTTTGCGGGCGTTCTCCCGTTCAATCTGAACGTGTGTGATAAGTTTCTGTTTCGGTGTCATCATTGCCCTTGCACCGTCCTTTCTCCAACGCTTGGCGTTGGCATCCGGGGGCGGCGTGCGTCCCCGGTTGTCAGCGTCAAATATATTTGATGTACTGACCGCCTTTGCCATCGTTCCAAATCTCAACGGCAATGATTTCGGCTGTTGTGCGCCAATACTCCGTGTTCTCCGGGTGCGTGTAGGAATATGCCCGCCGTGCGTCACACTCACGGGAATACCCGTGTTCACGGACGAAATACGGTGTCATAAGGTCGCGGGCAACGAACTGGTCACGGGTTTCGGCCTTCAGCAAATACCCATCTTTCCCGTGAATGTAAACGTGTGTTTCGCCGCCGTAACTTTGGTTGTTTGCCGTTGCCGTGCTGATCGTTTTCACCAAATACCGTTTCATATTCAAACCCCCTTCACTTCATGCCAAGTGCCGTCATAATGCTTGCCAAGGGCAATGCGTGCGCCCCGTTCGGTCTTGTAGGTCTTGCGGTGCTTCCCGCCCGCCCCGGAAATCGAAAGCGTTGCCGTTCCGTCCCGGTGCGTGGTAATCGTGGCGGTTGCCCCGCCATACCAAATTGTTTTGTAATACCGCTTCATGCCTTGCCCCTTTCTGCGGGGTTATACCGCCCCGCCCGGTTCATTTGGAAATTACTTCAGCAAGTCTTCCCGTTCAACGATCATCTTGTCATACGCCCGGACAAGGCGGTCATAATGGTCAAAACTTTCGCTGTCCGTGCTTTCTCTCCGGGCTTCCTTCATGCGGTTCTTCATGGCAATCAATCCAAGAAGAATCAACTGTTCTTCGGTGTACCCCGTGCTCTTGATAACTTCAACCTTCGTCATTTTGTTTGCCCTTGCCTTTCCGGGGTTGTTCCCCCTGTCTTCGGTTATATCTTAACACACTATGCACATAGTTTGCAAGCACCAAAAAGAGAAAAATAGAAACTTTTTTACGCCGGAAAGCGCAAAATAGAAAAAATCAGCAATATTTTCCACGAAAACGCCAAAAAACATGGTCAAACAGGAAAAATAATGTTCATTTTGCGCAAAATAAAAAAACCCGCCGTTTCCGGCGGGCGTGTGTGAATGGGTTGCAACCGGATTGCAACTGTTTGCAATTGATTGCAAATGTTATTGTTTCTTGACTTCGGGCAGACCTGCAAGCGAAAGCAGGACGGCGGTAATGAATCCGAAAACGCCCGCAGACAAGGCGGCGAGCCAATCAACATCTTTCAGCACGATTGCGCCCGTGCCGATGTAGGCAAGCATTGATTCCGCAAAGGTTCTGACCGCCCGGATAAGTGCCGCCCGCCAAAATTCCCACGTAAACATTCTTTATCATGCCCCCTTTTGCATATCGTCAATTCTTTTGTGTGCGCTTTTTACGCTCTGTTCGACAATGACCAATTGCGTCTTCAATTCGCCAATGTCTTTCTGCAACGCCTTGTTATCAAGGCGTATATCGTCAACGCTTGACCGAATGTATTTAATATCGGCTGTCAGCGTTGCCCGTGCAACGGCACTTTCGGACGTGTCCCCGTTTGCGGTGCGGCGCACGTTCCACAAAGAACACAGCAACGCCGCCGCCGCAATCAAAAGCGAAATAACGGTTTCCGCAGGCATACGAATTACCCCCTTTCTTCCGTAATAGAACCGCCGAAGACATCAACAATTGATTCTGCTTCGTCCCTTGACAGGTCATGTATTGTGACGCAATAAAGGGCGTCCGGTTCTTCTTCGGTGAAAATAAGGTATTCCGTCATAATGAAACCCGTGTAACCGTGCCATTTGATTTTTGACCATTTGTCCGCACGGTCTATGACCTGCACGGTTTCGCCGCAGGGGATACGGTCAATCAGCACGGCGGTTGTGGACGGTTTGACCCGGAAATTGACGTCTTGCCTGTTGCCTTCCGGCACGTTGCCCACAACTGCGAATTCTGCCGGGGTAGGGTCGGGGACAGGTGCGGGGTCGGGTTCGGGGTCGGGCAACGCCCCGCCGCCCTGTGTGTAATCGTAAATGACTTGATCCCAAAGGCCAACCATGTTCCAACCGCCGTTTTTGATCGTCTTTCCCTTAAATTCAGATTCACAGACCCCGCCACGGCTTGCGGAAGAATGGATTGCGCCTTTTCCACGGGGTATCGTGCAAATCCCCATGTGTGACGCATTGCCTTTGCCGTCTGCCCGGAATTTCTCCGGTTCTTTGCCATCGTGGTTGACAATGAAAAGGATTGCGCCCGCAGGGACGCAACCCAATTCCTTGACGCATTGTTCCGGGGTCAAAACCCGCCCGTGTTCCATGATGTACCGATACCACGAATTTGACCCGGCAAGGTCAATTTTGATGCCGCAGATTTCGGCGCACTTTTCGACAAACTTTTGACAATCCATGACGCTATACGGTGTGCCGATAAGGGGAAAACCTGCGTCCGCAAATTTGCGCCCGTCAATCATGTTCGTTTTCCTCTTTTTCCTTTTCTCTGATCTGCCGCAGGATAGCCGCCCGGCGTGCCTTGTTGATTGCGCCTTCCTTCGGAATCGTGTGCAGTTTGTTTTTCAGTTCTTCAGCGGTCATTTACTCGCCCCCCATTGCGTGTTATATCCCTAATCCCGTTTTGACGTACAGGACACCAATTCCAACCTTAATGGAAGATTGCGTTGCGCCGGAACTGTTAAAAATACCAATTGCATTTGCATCTCCAGTTGCCAATATATTTACATACGATGTCGCAACCCTGTACGAACCGCTTGTGTATCTGGCAAGGGCAAGCGGCTTATATCCTGTGGGAGTTGAAAATCCCATGTCAGCGGCACTCAACCGTATGCCCGTACCGTCTTCGAGTGACGCAACCGTTTTTTCGTAATACGTGTATTTGAACAAGTTGTTGAAGACGCTTGCGACTTCTGCAACCTGTCCCGTGGATGCCGCCCCGATATTCTGCAAAACCTGCGCTTTCTGCTGATCCGTCAATGTCTGTTGCGAAATGGTCAGCACGTCCCGGCGCAATTTGCCTTTCAAATCGTTGCCATACAGGGAAGACGCAGTTACCGCAACGGTTGTGCCGGAAAATATTTCCGTTCCGTGATCCGAAACTGTGTATTCGCCGTCAAGGTCAATGGGGAAGGACGCAGGGAATTCCCGGACGGCGTAAATATAACCCGTGTCGGTGTCATAGTCCACGCCGGACGCAATGACGTTTTCAAGGTTTTCTTCCGTGTACGCAAGGCGTTCAATCCGGCTATATGCCCGCCCGGTGTTAAGGTTGATTTCGTCCGACACGTTGCCGACCTTCATAAGTCCATAGGGGAACAGGGTCATTACTTCGGACAGGTCAATCTGCGTCTGTGTATAGGGTTCAAATTCGCCGCCGTTTGCCTGCTCCGTCCAATCCCCCCACGCCATCCATATTGCGGTATCTGTGGCGTTTCCGCCCGTGACGATGATATAACCCCTGTCCTTGCCTGCGGGAAGGCTGAAATGCCCGTCAACGGGGGAAATGGGCGTCTGCGCACCTGCGGGCGTGTCCGCAAAGGCAATTGCCGTATATTCGCCGGAAATCTTGAAATCGTATTCTTCCGAATAGCGGCAAACACGGGCATACCCGGTCACGCTATCATACAGATTCCATCCGGTCGAAATGAACGTAACAGGGTGCGCAATCGTGATAGTTCCCCGGTTTGCCTTCGTGTAAACAACTGTAATGGAATCCCCGCTTGTGGGCGTTCCGGCAACCGTAATGCCGTACAACTCCGGGTTGACGTTCCATGCATTGGTATAGGAAAATACCATTGTCCCGCTTGCGGGCGTGACCGCCGCAATGAATGTGTCTTCATCAATTTCTGTGTCCTGTATGTCCTCGCCGGAAACGGTCATCACAACACTTTGCGCAACCGCCCCGGTTTTGACCATGTTCCCACGGACTTCCGAAAGCATTGCAGAACCGTCTTCGATAGACGCTTCACCGCCGGAAGACCGGATAATGTATGTTCCGGTATTGATCTGCGCTTCGTCAGATGTAAGGTTGTCCGCAAGCGGTACGGTTGTGACTTCAAGGTCACGGGTTTCCGGGTTCGGCTGAATATTGTTGACGGTCAGCGGCGGGCGGTGCATTTCTGTGTCAATAATGTCCATGTTCCCGTTGATTCTTTCGATTGCCGCCGGGTCTGTCTTTGCAGGCTTGAACAGGTTAAAGAACGGTGTAAGAATTCCCATTATTCAGCACCCCCAACAGTATCATCAATGCGCCGCCAAAAGTGCAACGTTCCGGGCGTGTCTTCTTCTTCCTTCGTCTTGTAAGACCGTGACCCGTCCGCAATGTCCCCCCACGTTGCAGGCATAAGGATTTCTTCCCAATTCCAATTTGTGCCGCCGAAAGTCGGGGCGGTGTTGGACGTGGTTGCGTAAATGCACCCGACAGGGAACAGCAGACCCGCCACGGCGGCAACGCTTTCGCTCACGCCGGCAATTTCGGTCTGCAATTCCTGCTTTGCGGCGGCGATCCGCAATCCCGTTTCCCGTGCGTCTGCCGCCATGCCGGACACCGTAAGAGTTGGGTCAACGGGGGCTTGAACGGTTTGCTGAACTTCAAGTTGCAAACTGATTTCCGGGATTCCTTCGGTTTCAATGCTGTTGTCCGTGTTAACTTCTGACATTCTCTGACCCCCTTTACACTTCGCCAACAACGTTGAGCAGGTTAAAGCTCATCGGTGCATTGGGCGTGATGACCTGATCCCCGTTTACGATCCTGCCGGATTCGTCATAATACGGGTGGATAATAAAACGAACGTCCCAATTGTAGACAGCAGGCGCAAGGCTGTCCGTGTCGGCGTTAAAGAAGGTGACAACGAACGCTTTGTTGCTGTCCAACGCAAACGCAGATTCCTTGACCGTTTCGCCCACGCCGTTTTTGATAGAAAATAACGCCCGGTCTTCGGGCGCAAACTCGTATTCTGTATCGGCAATGAACTTAATTGCCCCCGTGTCCCCACGGGAAAGACTGATTGTATTGCCTTCAACCGTGAACAATGGTTATTCCCCCTTTGCCATGCACACGGAAACACGTCCGTCAACGTCAATATTGATGCTTGTGCAGTTTGTAAAGCCTTCGTGAACGTCTTCCATTTCTCCATACTGGAAGGCAATCCGTGCGGTTTTCGTGGGGTCAAAGAACAGCATTGCCGCCTGCGGCAGGGTGTACCCGGTGAAATGACACCAAAGCAAGCCCTGTGTGTACCCGGCGTTTCCGTCCTCAATAATTGTGCCGTCATTCAGAATCAGACGTTGCCCGTGATTCGGCATTTTCTTCGCCTTCTTTCAATTCGTTATAGACCGCCCGCAGTTGTTCATAGACGCCGTTCATGATTGACACATTCCCCGGCGTTGGCTTCATGTCCAGTTCCTTCAACGCTTCAAAAACAACTTCTATCCGTTCCTTCATGCCTGCGCCCCCTTTTTATCCGACATATCCGAGCAGGTGATATTTTGTCCCGTTGATTGTGATTCCCTGCCAATACACGCCGTGTTGCAGGCAGGTAAAGGAAGAATTCGCATACAATGCGCCCGTGATTGCGGTATTTATCGTTGTTTTCCCGCTTATGATGCTGTCAATTCGTGCGTCAACCGCAGACAATTGCGATGCCGTGACGTACCCGGTCAGATTGATCTTGCTCGCGCTGATGTCAATTGATTCCGGGGAAACGTTGATTGCGGCAATCACGCCGTTAGAATCGACTTTAAGTTTGATGTTATCTGCGTTGACCTTGATGCTTGCGGAAAGACGTCTGTCCGTGTCTTTGACTTCCTGCCGGATTTCCCTTGCGGTAATCGTGATTTTGCCGGACAGTTCGCCGTCTGCCTTCTGCCGTTCCTTGACTTCGGCGGTAATGGCGTTCGCTGTCTGCGTGATTTTTGACGTCAACTGTTTGTCCGCTTCCCGGCGGTCTGTGACTTCTGCGGTGATCCGGTTGTGCTCAACGGTGATTGCCGCTTCCTGCAATTTGACTTCATTGTCAAGGTCATTCAAATCGTTTTGATACGCCCGCAGTTGTATCATTTGATTGTTCGCGGTAATCTGCGTTTCAAACTCTTGACGTTCGGTCTGTTTGCTTCGGTTGCCGCCGCCGCCACCGCCGCCGCCACCGCCGCCGCCCGGCGATCCGGTGATTTCTTCGTTTGTCTTTTTCTCAAGATAAACAATGTTCGGAATGTATGCCCCGATGGTCAACCGGGTCGCAGACGGGTCAAGCAGGTCAACCGTCATGCGAATTATTTGAATCTGCCTTTTGAACCCGGCGGGGGACACTTCCACAAGGGCAATATCGTGCAACCGGATAGGTTGATCTGCGTACCCCAAGCGGTACAGGTCTGCAACCGTGCCTTCCACGGAAACGTCCGGCGTGTTGCAGGTTTTCAGCGTTTCCCAAACCTTTTGCAACAGGGTTTCCGGGTTGAGTATTGCGGTGTTTTGGTAGTACCCAAACCGGGGGCGTCCGTTTCGCCCGTAATTTGCCGTTGCAACCGGGTCTTCAAGGAATAACTGCCCGGCGGGCTTTGCCGGGTGATCTGCGGTTTTTGACCATGTTATGCCCGCAAAATTGATTTCCTTGTTTTCCTGCCCCTGTTCGGTTGCGATTTCCGTACCCCCGTAACCGTAAATTGCGGTTAAAAGGTTCGTGTCATCAATTGTGACAGAAGGGTCAAGCAAGTTTTTGTCAACGGACAGGCGCACGCCGTTCCATGTGCCGGACGTGCTTTTGACGTCAAGTTTCCGGGTGATTTTCCCGGAATCGGACAGGGTGACACGGGGTTCAATATAGACGTTGAAATTGTTTCGGATTTGCAGAACCGCCTGCCAAACGCTACCCCGTGAAATGTCAACGTCTGATGTCGGGTTGACTTCGACATTGCCAACGTCCCACAGCGTGCCGGACAGGACGGACGAAAGCACGTCCCGGATTGCCTGCCCGATATGCTGTGATCCGTCAATGTGTTCGTCTGTCAGTTCTGAAACGCAAATATGTTCGGCAATGACCTGTTGCACGCCGTCCGTTGTCAACGCCTTTGCGTTGCGTACTTCGTAAATTTCCTGTGAATTCGTGGAAGGGTCACGGAAGAAAATTCGTTGTCCCGTGGTGATCTCTTTCCCGGAAAGGGAAGGGAAGTCACAGTTTAACGAAAGTTCTTCCTGCGTCCATTCTGCCCGTTCTGCGTCATCCCGCAGGAACAAAACCTTGCCTTTATCGTCAATAAAGGTGAACTGCATTTATCAGACCCACCTTTCACGATACTTCACCGACCCAACGCCGTTGATATATTGGTTTGCGCCGACCTTCGGGGTGATCCATTTGGAAGACGGAAGGTAATACTGCATGATTGACGCCTTGCCAATTGCCGCCGTCTGTTTGTTAAGGTCAATAACCAACGCCCCGGCGGGGATTTGTTCAAACGTCATTGCCTGTGAACTTGTTGCATAGACAACATTTGAGATTTTGTTCCCGTTGCGTTCAATCGTCATCAAGGGTTGGACGTCACCGCCAACGGAAAAGGTTTGCCCGCACGGAACTTCAATGAGTTCGTTTGAAGTCCAAAACGGGTTGTCAAAGCAAGTAAACACAAGGCGCAGTTTGTTTTCCCACCATTTGCGGTAAGAATGTTCCGGGAATGCGGTGCAGATGCACTCCAAGTGCCTGTCTGCAAACTGCGGCAAAGAAAGGTTTTTTTCTTTGTCGGAAAACGCCCACGCCCGCAACGCCATCATGTCCGGTTCACGCTTTGTGGTGTCCTGTTCAAGCAGGGCGAACGTGATAGTAACAGACCGTGTGCCGCCCTGCTGTCTGACAAACTGTTCCCCGTACCCGGCAACCCTTGCCCGTGCAACAGGGTTCAGCCGGATAGGGGAAACAACAATGTCTTCAATCTTCACAGGCGCAATGTTGGTCATTTCTTTGTTTCCAAATTTAATCATCCTTGCCACCCGCTCCGTTGTAAAGATTTGTAACTGCGTCCCTGCACATCAGACACAACCCGCCCGACCTGCGCCCCGTCAAGGTACACGTTGCCGCCCGGTCGGATATTGTCCCGCATGACCCCGCCCAAATCGTCAAGGTCAAACCCGGCAACGCCGCCGTTTAACAGGGTGTTCCAAATCTGATTTTCTTGCGCTGTCAGCAGGCGTTCGCCTTCGTGCGCCCGGATTAAATAATCATCACGGGGGACGTAACCGATGCCGAAACGCCCGGAAGCGTCTGCCCCCGTGGACGTTGTGAAATTGATGTTCCCAAAACCGCCAAGGTCAATGCTCAATCCCCAACCGTCAAGGCGGTTGAGTTGTTCAAGGATAGAATCAACCGCCGTCTGCACGTCCGGCACATGGTCTGCAATGCCCTGCGCCAACCCGGCAACGGTCTTGCCTGCGTTTTCTGCGGCTGTCTGACCCATGTCAAGTGCGGCAACCGCTTCGGCGGCTTCCTGTTGCATGGTCTTGTAAACTTCGTCCACGGTCAGTTGTTGCCCGGTCAGTTCGTCCGCAAGCTGATTCTTTTTATCAATGACCTTTTGGAAGTTTTCATTGATTTTTTGGACTTCTCCGGGTGCGGCGTTTGCCATTGCTTCCAAGTAGTCATACGATTCAACAGACCCGTCCGAAAGTTGGGCAAGAATATCGTCCGAAATGCCCAACTCCCTTGCCTTTTGCAGGTTTGCAAGGTAGTCTTCCATGTACTTTGCTTGCTGTTCAAGGTTTGCGCCGATCCCCTGCGCCGAAATCTTTTCGGTCTGTGTGGCGTTGATTTGGTCATTGATTTTTTTCAGTTCGGACTCATAATCCTTTGACGATTTGTCAAGGTTGCCCATTTCGTCCGTTAGGTCGGCAATCTTTTGCCGTGCCTTCATCATGGGCGTTTCGACCTTTTCAAAACCCTTGACCGTGCTGTCAATGGATTTCAGCGTTGCCGTGCGCACGCCTTCCACGTAATCAGACAGGTTTTGCAGGGCGTTCTTTGCCGCTTCTGTGACCGTCCGGGCGGCTTCTTTCATTTCGTCCGACCATTCCACGCCCGCCGCCGTTGCGGCTTCCATTGATCCATATTCTTCTTCAATTGCCGCCCGGTATTCTTCTATGGCAACTTTCGCTTCTTCCAAAGCGTCCTTTTGCAGTTTGTAGGCATCTGCGGCGTCCTTTGCCTTGCTTTCAAGGTTCGCAAGTTCCATGACGGCGGCGTTCCACTCTGCTTCCTGTGCGGTGAAGTCCACAAGCGTTCCGTCATCATTCACACGCTGAATAATGCGCTGATTGTCACCCTGCGTGAACCCGTATTTTTGCCGCAGTTCGTCAAGTTTCTTGCGCTGATCCCGCACTTTCTTTTCCGCAAGTGCTAAATCCAATTCAAGACCGGGCAGGTCGGCAAACCGGGTTGAAAGTGCGTTTTCCTTTTCCTGCAACGCCCCCAACATGACAAGTTTGCGTTGCCCTTTTTCCCATGCGTCAATATAGTCTTTGACCGCCTGCGTGCCGCCTTTGACTTCGCCCGTTTCGGTGTTAATGATCTCATTCAGACCGGGAATGACTTTGACAAGACGCTTGCAGGTTTCAAGCCATTTCGATTCCTTTTGGTCAATTTCTTCCGTTGAAAGACCAAGGCTTGCAAGGTATGCGGCGGTCTTTTCGGACTTGACACCAAGTTTCGCCACAACGTCCCCGGTGTTTTCGCCGTTGTCATCCGTTGCTGTGAAAATGCCGGACAAAATTTCGGTAAGGTCATCCGCTTCGGTTCTGACCCTTTCGATTTCCTGTAACTTCGCATCTGCTTTAAGGTCGATATTTGCGAAATCGTCCAAGACGGTTGAGTTGTCCTTCGGGATAAGCAGTTCAAGGAAACCATTCAACCCGTTCACGGCTTCCCCGACAATGCCAAGAAACGTCTGCCCCAACGCCGTTTTAATGGCGTTGACGTTCGTTTCAAATTTGCGCATGGAGTTTGCGTAACCGTCCGAAGTCCGGGCAAAATCCCCCTGTGCGTCTGCCGTTGCGTTCATGATGTACTGATAGCGCAACATGGTTTGTTCGCCCTGCGTCATTTTCTCAAACGTCTTATCAAGACCCTGTTGCAACGCAAAGGCGTTCAGATTCGCAACGGACATATTGATACCCAACTGTTTAAGGGGTTCGGTTTCGCCGGATATGCCGCTTCTGATCTTCTGAAAAGCCGTGTCAAAGTCGAGATTATAAAAACTCGCCATGTCTGCGGCGAGTCCTGCAAGGTCTGTGGACATATCGACAATCTGATTCCCGGACAACCCGGCAGATTTCGCCATTGCGCCCAACGTGGATGTGAACCGCTTTGCCTGCGTTTCCGTCAAGCCAAACTGCGCCCCGGCGGCTTTCGACCACGTTTCAATTTTTGCCGCCCCGTCCCCAAAGGTTACGTCAACCACGTTTTGCACTTCTTCAAGGTCGGACGCCGCCTGTATTGCGTCTTTCCCAATGTCAAGCAACGCCTTGCCGATCTTGACGGCAGAAAACCCGGCAACAAGTTTTTTGAGCATGGAAGAAAAATGATTGCTCATGTTGTCCGTGCTTTGCTTTGCGGCGGTGTCCCATTTTCCCGTTTCCTGCTGAATCGCACGGGTGATTTCCTTGATGTCTGCTATTGCGTGCTTGCCGTCTGCTGTGACTTCAAATACAATTTGACCGTCATTCGCCATTTTCTTTTGTCACTTCCTTCGGCATCATGCCCATAAGTCCGGCAAAGATTTTTCCAACGTCCTGCTCGTATTTCTTTGCCTGTTCTGCGTCTGTCAGATGGATTGCAACCGCCTGTTTTGCCCTTATCAACCATTCCCGTTCTTTTTGGTTGTATTTGTTCGGCGTTGGCAACGGTCTTGCCCGGATTCCGACAACCTCCGTATATCGTGATCCTTCCGGCAGACCCGCCAACAGTTCCACGAATTCAAACCACGAAAGACGATCCCGGAAAAGGTCAATGTTGTACACCTGCCGGAACGCCGCACGAATCAAGGGTGCGTCCTGTTCGAACGATGTAAGGTGTTTTTCGTCCGTTTCCGGGCGTTTTTCAAACAGTACGGCACATAATTCGTTAACGATTGCGGAAGCGTTTTTCGGCGGCTTTCTGCGTGAAAGAAGACATTTTGCGCAAAGGAAGTCCCGCGCATCGTCTTGCAGGTCTTCCCGGCGCATCACATCAAGCATTTTCAGCACATTGCGAAAGTCGAAATTGCACTTGTAATACCTGCCGCCAACCGTGACCCCTTTCGGCAGGCGGTCGAACAGCCGGAAATTCACAGTTTAAGTTTTTTCTGCACGGCAGAAATCTTTCCGGCAAGGCGTTGCCGGAAATAGTTTCCGCATACGGTAATCACGCAACCGGGGTCATTGGCGTAAAACTGCATAAGTTCTTTTGCCTGTTCCTGCCCGAAAATGCACGCCGCAAAGAATTCTGCGGCTTCCTTGATCTGTTCTTCCGTGGATTCTTCCGACAGGTCTTTCAGCTTCGCCTGTGCTTTGTTCAATCCCGCAACCATGCGCATGGCGTCCCCGTTGACCTGCAATGTGATAGAATCATTGTTTTCCTTGATTTTGACCGTATCATGCACCCGGTTAAGGGTCAGTTCGTACCCCTTCCGAAATAATTTCATTGTTTTACATCTCCTTTATTCAAAAAAAGACGGGGGCAAGACGATCCCGCCCCCGTTTGTGTTAGGTTGCATCGGAAACTGTCGGCACGCCGTTGAACCGGATTGTGCACCCGAAGGCGTTGACGTCAAGCGCAGACCCGCCGAAGGACGTGATTGCGCCGATGGAACAATCACAGATAATCTGCTTCCCGCCGGAAATGATCTTGACGGAACTGTTGCGCTCTTCGCCAAGCGTGAACTGCTTTCCGGCAATGAAGTCCTGCGCCGTATCGCCAACAATACGCCGACCGGATACCACAAGTTCCGGCGCACTTCCGGTCACTTCGTTGTGTGCGTGACCCTGCCCGCAAAGGAAGAAATACTGCTGATTCTGTTCATTTTCGTTGAACTCCATGCTTTCAATGCCCTTGCAAAGTTTGGCGTAAGTCCAAGTTTCCCCGGTTTTAGACGTGCCAATATAAAGTTCATTGACCCAATTGGCTTCCATTATTCTTCGTCATCCTTTCTGTAGAGTTTTATAACCAAATCTGCCGCCATCAACCATGCGTTATTTTGTTCGCGCCCGATCACACGGGGCAGGATTCCTTTGGTTATGTCCACGATTTCCCACCCTTCCCCGGACGGGTAGGACGTCCGTCTGGACAGGGAATCAAGAATGTTGTTGAGCGTGTCCGAAAGCACCTGCAAATCCTTGTGTTTGCCGTTGAGCGCAAGCGTGACGGTTTCAAATGAATTCTTGTCAAGGTACACTTCTGCCGTGTTGGACGGGGCAATTTCGCACGTCAAACCGTTGTCCGTTCCAAGTGCGCCCCGTGTGATTGCGGCAAAGTTGTCCATTGCGTCAATCAAGTCCATCACGGATTCAATTGCGTTGTTTATGATGCTCATTTCTTGTACAACCTCGCTATTGCTTGCGCCTGTCTTGCCCACGTTTCACCGTGCAGGCTTTTTGCCAACTCGACCCACCGCCAAGACGCTTGCGAATTAACGTCTTTGTATGCGGTTCGGATTTCGTAATACTGCCGGGCGGCATACGGCGTGTTCCAAATCAGTATGCCTTTTTTCAAATCCGAATGGATAAGGGAAGACATAATCAGCATACCCGTATCTTCCTTGCAGTATTTGTTACAATCCCGCAGGATTTGGGACGAAAGCATTTCAAGGCCGCTTTCCCATGCGTTGTCAATCGTTGCCTTGATCCCGGTTTCGCTGATTTTGATTTTTACCGACATACAACCACCCCTTTACACAAGGGAAACTTCCCAATGATGCAAAAGGTCTGTATCGTCCCGCAGTTCGTCAACGCCCATGACGGTATATTCAACCCCCCGCACTATGATCCGCATATCCCCCTTCAAATCGTGCGCCTGTTTCAGCAGGGCGCACCAATCAAGCCGGGGCGTGCTGATCCGGTAATCAACAAACAGTATTGCCCGAAGGGTGCAATCCGTGTTTGATTCCGTTTTGCGGATTTCGTTTGTGGGTTGCAGGTGAGTACGTTTGACCGTGTGTTCCGTGTAGGTTTGATTTTGGTATCTGTCAACGCCGTTGCAGACCTTCACGGTTGCCGTTGTTTTGAGTATCTTTGCCGGAATCGGTTTCAGCACGGAAACCACCACCCTTTAAGGGTCGGCACTTGCGGGTTCATCAACCCCGTTTGTTCAAGGTACTGCACCGCAAGCGGGGAAATATTTTCCGTCATCCTGCCGCCGTTTGCGCTTCCCGCCTTGCCGTGTACGGTCACTTTCCCAACAGTAAAACCGCCCGTTGCGGCTTCGTTTAGGGAATCTGTGCCGTTGATCGCAAGGAAGTCAACCTGCGCACAGATTGCCTTTTTGTAAAGGGTCTGCACGAATTGCGGCTTTTTTCTGATTTCTGTTTCGTCTACCCAATGCGTCAGCGCACCAACAATGTCAGACGCACGGGCGCAAAGGGCGGGGAAGGACGTTTCGTCAACGTCCGTCCCCATGTAGACGGTACTGTAAAAAGTAAAGTCTACAACGCCCATGTCTTCACCCCGCTATTAGGATTTCACCACAAGCGTGGTATTGCCGCCCGCGACAACAAATCCGGTCTGCTTGTTGACCATAGCAACCGTGATATACTTGCCTGCGGTCTGCGACTTCAGCGTCACGGGGTTGGACGGCATATCGACCCAAGTCTTGGCGGCGGGCGGTACTGCGCCGTAAGTGAGGGAAACAGCGGCACTTTCGCCCGTGCAATAGACAAGTTTCACGCCTTCCACAAGGCTACCGTCACTCCAAATGTTCTTTCCGGTGACGGTGATCTTGCTGTCCCCGGCGGCATCAGTTCCGGCAACGGAAGTGACGGTCAGCGTGCCAAGGGTCGGGGAAGTGCCGATATTGGCATATACGCCCGCCTGCCGTTCATTCAGCATGAACGCGCCATAGTAGTACCGTTCGTAATACAGGTACTTGCCCTTGTTCTGCGCCGTGGGCGGGGACATCATGGCGGTTTCGTACTTGACGGGCGCGGCAACCGCCATCGGGTCAACAAGGATAAAGTTGATCTGCGCGGCGTTCGTCACGTCAACCGCCCAACCCTGCGCGAAGGTATAGGCCGTCTTCATCATGTCGGCGGGGACTTCGGTAATGCGCACACCGTCAAGGCGGGCAATATTGCGGTCAACGTCACGAATTCCGTTGGTGACCTCAATAAAGCGGGTCATTCCCGTTGCCTGCTTCAGCAGTTTGTAAGCGGCGGGGGTGAAGTAGCCTTCGACCCGATCCCGGTTGATCCGCTGATTGGTCATGTACTCAATGGCCTTGTCCCACTCCGCAAGGATATTGGCAGAGGTAAGGCTTTCGGTGGACACGCCGCCGAACGTGGACGCATACCCGGCGAGTTGGGAAGCAAGGAAAGCGTCCATTTCCGGGATTTTCTGCTGTTCCACGAAAGCGCGGGTGATGTTGGCAAGGTTGGCAACGTCATTGGTTTCGTTCATGTCCATCGGGTCAACAAGGGTATCCCATTCACGATCCATCTGAAGTTCAACCGCTTGATATTCGTTGTTCCAGTTGCGGTTGAAAACGCCGTTGATCTGATCGCGGTTGGTGTCCTTTGCGCCGGAAACGGTCACGGTCGGAATGTACATGGTTTTTCCCATGCCGGAACGGTAACGGGTGCTGTTCTCACTCGCCCAAATCGCGGCGAAATAGGACAGGTAAGGATAAGCCTGCGCAAGTGCCTGCGAATATTCGGCGGCATAGTTAACATTTACTTGATTAAAGGGCATAATTTAACTTCCTTTCTGTGTTATTTTTTGAAACCCCATGCGCTTGTAAATGCCGCGACTGCCCCTTCTTCACCTTTGGGCATACCGCCTTCCGGTTTTGCCCCAAACTGCGGCAGTTTCGGGGCGGGGTTTCCCGCCTGCGGAATGAACCACTCTTCAAAGTCCTTCTGCATTGCGGAGAGTTGTTCCGGCACGGGTTTCGCACCTTCCGAACGGTCAATCCGGTCATAAACCGTGTCAAAGAATTTGGGTTTTACGCCCTTGAAATCATCAGACGTCCGGGCGGCTTGCCGGGTCTTGTACCCGTCAAAATCTGCCTGTAACGCCTTGTATTCCTCTGTTTCCTTGACGTTGATTTCCGGCGGCTTGTGTTCCTTTTCCCATGCCTCCTGCGCCGTTTTCACGGCGTTCTGTGTGGCTGTCTGCGCTTCCGAAACGGAAACGTAACCTTCGGAAATTGCCTGCCCGTACAGGGAAAAAAGTTTGTCCTCTTTCTGTTTGGGGGTCAGTTCTTCGTTTCCAAGGATAGCCGCCACAGCTTCACGGGTGTATTTGCCCATTTTTACTTCCCCTTTCTTTACGTGCGTTGGAAGGTTGCACGCTCTCCGTGTTTTGCGCCCCGGCGGGCGAATTTGTATGAAAAAAGCACGATTTTGCAATCGTGCCTATTTCATCATGCAATTGTCTGCGCTGATCCGGATTTCGGACAGCTGTCTTTCTGCAAGTTTTTCGCATTACGCTTGCAACCGTCCGGCGTTGCGAATCGAACGCAACATTAAGTTCTGCGGTTTACCACTTTGGGTCAATGGCGCAGAGAACCAAACACAGGACGGGAAACCGTCTGCGGGCATTGTGGGTGTCGAACCCACGCCTTCCGGGTCAAAGCCGGATATTCTGCCGTTAAACTAAACGCCGTCAACTGGTCATTTCGTCACCTTCTTCTGTCTGGTCTTCTTTTCGCCTTTAACGGGCGTTTTTGCCGCTTCCGGTGCTTCGGCGGGCGTTTCCCCGTCTTTCACTTCCGGGGCGGGTTTTACGTCTTTCTGCGCCGCAATGCGTCCATTTCCGACAAGGTAATCAACGGGAAGCTGTTCCCCGCAGATGTCGCAGAAAATGACACAGTTTACAGATTTGATCCTTTCATGCTTGCACGCCATGCGTTCAACCCCTTTCTTTGCATCAAAAAAGCGGCTTGCGCCGCTTATTGGTTTTTCGCAAGCCATTGCATTACGCTTTGACTTGGCTTGACGTTTTTATCACCGACATAATCCATATAAGGGTGAAACCGTAAAAACTGATTTGCCGAAATGCCAAACGCATTGACGGTGTTTCCGTCCCCGTAGTAATAACGTCCGTCCGGCAATTGGACAATAAAGAAACCCTGTTCGTCCATGTATTCGGCAATCATTTCCATTTGATTTTAACACCCCTGTCATTTGCCGCCTTTTCAACGGCCTGTGCGTTTGCGTCACTCTTTGACATTTCAATATATTCGATGTCTTCCGCAGAAAGTCCCCCGTGGAATTGCAATTCAACGTAATTCCCGTCCGAAAGGTAACCTTTGTCTGCAATGGAAGCAAAGTCCCTTTGCACGTCCTTCAGACGATCCGGGGCGTTCGGAACGCTATCGCTGAAGACCTTTCCGTATGACATGATCTGCGGCTCTGTCGCAAGCGTTGCCATCGGGTCAGCACCCGTTTCCAAAAGTTCAAGGCTGTCACCAACTGTGAGTGTTGTTCTGTCAATGATATTGTCTTTCTTCAGAACAATGCGGGTGTTTCCGTATATCTTCGCCCGTGGTGCGTCACCCAAATAACCGTAGATTTCGTAATTGCTGTCCGCAACGTCAAGCGGTTCACTTCCCGCGAACAACTGTTGCGTTGCAATCTTCCTGCGTCTTGTGTCAAGGTAACCGTGTGAAGCACCCGTTTCGATTTGCGACTTGAAACGCCCGTCTTCAAGGATTTTCACAACGTCCCCCGAAGAAGTTCTGATTGCGAAGTCCTCACGTTCAACGGCGTCTTTCAATGCCTTTTCATATTTCGGCACTTCCTTTTCAAACGTGTCGAAGGCGTCAATTTGTGAAGGAACGTTCTTCCAACCTTCCCGCAGATTGTCCATTTCTGCGCGGTAAGCGTCTTCAGACCATTCAACCGCTTCGTCGTACATTTTCAGCGTGTCAATGTTTTCGATGTTCGTTGAAACGGGTTTTTCGGGTGAAGCAATGGTTTCCTGTGCCTGTTCGATTGGTGTTGCGGGTTTAGGTGTTACGGGTGTTACGGGTGTTACGGGCGCAACGGGGGTCACGGGTGCAGGTGTGACGGGTGCGGGTGTCGGCGTCTTCGGCACAAGCGGCACATTCGGCGTCATCTGCCCTGCCGTGAAGTTCTGCTGTGCGCCGCCCTTGGCGAAGAACCCGTCAATCATGTCCTTTTGTTCACGTTCAAATGCGTTCACGTCATATTTCTTTGCGTCCGGGAATTCGCGTTTGGTGTAGACGCCTTCCCGATCCCTATGCCTTGCCCGCCCGGTCTTTTTGCAAAATTCGTCAATCTCCCCGGACGTTTCCCGGCACTTGCCCTGCAAAGCGTCAAGTTCTTCCTTTGGTCTGCCCTGCGCTTTGGCGGTCAGATAATCCCGCTTCTGTTCCCGAAGCGTGCGCTCCATTTCCCGTTGCGTCTGCGATTCGGCGTAAACTCTTTCGTTTTCTTCTTTACTTTGCGGCTGTCCGGTCAGCACGGAAACCCCCGGAATGAACGGGGTGGGGTAGTGCTTGCAGTTGATTCCGAACAATCCGGCGGGCGCACCGTAGGACGTTGCAGATTGCGCAATCACTTCGATTTCGTTGCCGTCAAGGTCAATGACCGTCCGGGCGGCGTCAAGGCTTGAAATGACCTTGTTTTGCCACGGATAGCACAGCGGCCTTGCGCCGTTGTGGTAACTCACGGAATACAGGTCATTACCGAAGTTTTGATTTGTCTCCCAAACTGCCGCACGTCCGGTATTGAAAACCGTTGTGCGAATGTCCATAGCAACATACGCTTCGGCACTCCACCTGCGCCCGGCGTGATCTATGAAACCCACAATACCGCCGTTGTTGAGTTTGTCTGCGGCGTGCCGCAAGGCTTGATTCCACGAAGAAACGCCCGTCACGGTTTCGCCTGCGGCGGCATCAAGCGCAATCTGTGTGCGGTTGATCCGGTCGGCAATTTCGATTTCCGAAACCACATCGGAAACCGCCTGCCTGTATGCGCTTTGCGTGCTTTCAAGCATGACCGTGTTTACAAGGTTGAGCTTGTCTGCGGCCTGCGTGTAGTACAGGTTGAACGCTTTGTATTGGTTCGGGGACAGCACCGGGGCGGCAGGCGGGGCAAAAATGCCTTTTTTCACGGCTTTCGCAAGGTCTTTGTCTGCGCCGTTTACTGCGTCAATGATGGATTGCTCAAGGCAGTTGACCAACGCCGGGTCAGCGTCCGCAAGACCGTTACGGATAATGCGCATAGTTTCGGCGTTGACCTGCCCCATTTGCGCAAGCATTTTCGCTTGATATGCAAACGCAGACTTTGGCAGGTCTTCACCCGCCACGTAAAACGGGAAATGGCGGGCAAGGTTTATCAAAATCTGATCTGTGATTGCCCCGTACACTTCAGCCATTTCCCATGACATAGCGTCAAGAAATGCCGGGTGCATGGTTCAACCCCCTTTATTCTGCCGTGTTGAAAACTGCAAGCGGGTCAACCGTTCCCCGTCCTTCCTGCCGGATACGCTCAAGTTCGGCTTCCGCTTCTTCTTCGGTCATTCCGATTCCGTATTTGGTGTCGGTCAAGAAAGTTTTCTTGGACAGGATACCCGCCCCGACCAACATGACGCCTTCATTAAGGTTCGTCTGCCGATCCTGCGTGACTCCATCGTCAAATACAATCTTGACTTCATACCCGCCGGAAACAAGGCTTTCGATTGTGCGCCCTTCTTCATCCGTCATGCCGTACAGGACGGAAACGTCAATGATGTTCCGCACAAGGTGTTCAATCGCCGGGCGCAGTTGCGTCTGCACGTTTTTGATCGTTTTATAGGTCTTGCTGTTCTCGCTGACAACTTCTGTTGCAGTTTTCAGACCTGTATGTTGGTCAAAGGTGAACGTCCCGGCAGAAAACCCGACCTGCAAACAAAGGATGGACAGGAAAGCATTGATCGCGGCAACGTGTTCTTCAACCCGAAGTTCAACGCTGTTGTCCGTGATTTTAAGGTCATCCGGCGAGTCGGAAGCAAGTGCTTCGTAAGTTTCATCGTTCGGGTCAAAATACCGAAGCATACGCCCCGTTGTCGGGTCTGTGACCATGCGCACCGCACGGGCGGGGACGATAATGCGCTTTTTGCCAAGCCGGAATTCCCGGACGAAACTGTCATAGCAGATGTCAAGGGCGTGCAGGGTTTCAAGGGCGTTGCCGTATATGCTCATGCCAAGCGGGCTGTTATCGTCAAGGTTGTTCGCAATCGGTGTGCGCCAATAGGTAAACAGGGATTCTTTGACGGGGATTGCCGTTTCTTCTTCCAAGTACGGGTAAATCTCCGCGAGTGGATACCGGACGCCAAGAATGTCTTGACTTTCCCCGTTTGCGCCTTTCTGCATTTCAGACCGGAACAGTTCGTTGCTGATTACGTATGTTTCCCCGTCCCACTTGTGCCACTCAAGCCGGGTGTAATAATACCCGCCCTTTGCGATCCGGGACACAAACACGCCTTCCGTGACGGTTGCGTTATCCCACGAAATCGGGATAAATTGGTCTGCCATCGCATACCCAATCATAAGTTTTCTGCTGTCCGGGATTTCGTTTCCTTCCTTATCGTGCCGGGATTCTGCCCACACTTTCAGCGCAGAACCGCCCAACGCAAGACCTTCTTCGATGCTTTCTTGCATTTTCTCCCGGAAGGCGTTTTTGGTAAGCACTTTCTGAATGTAGGCGTCAAGGGGGTCTTCCGTTTCTCCGTCTGCCGCCCCGCTGTTCATGCTGACATTGACAGCACATTCTTCGCCCCAAATCAAACCCGCCATTTCCGAACACACGGCTTTTGCGATGTTCATGCGGTACATAGTGCGTTCTGCGTCCGGTTTCGCAACGGTCGGGGCGGGGATAACGTGCCACGGTTTGTAAAAACCCTTCCAAAGCATTTTCCAAAAGAAAACGCCGAAATCATAAAACTGTTGAAAAGCAGGAACGCCGCCCAATTCAAAAACACTTTTGAATTCACGGGCAAGACCTGTCCCGGCAATCGTCTTCTGCATCCTGTTTTTCCACCTTCTTTTTATTTCGTCAATAAAGTTCAACTATGCCACCCCGCAATCAATGACGGTATTTCACGCTCAATGGCGTATTCCATAGCGTCAAGGCTGTCAATGTTCGTTGATCCGTCATCAAGTCGGACGTCTTCGGTTTCCTTCTTCCCGTCCCAAACCGCCGTTGACAGGGCGTCAATTGTGTTTCCGCAGGCGTTGTTCACAAAGAACCGCCTTGCCCCCATCAACAGCGTCACAGCCCGAATTCGGTCATTTATGGGGCGTTTAAGGGCATTGCCGATATTCACGGGCAGGCGTTCCCGTGCCGCCGCCACACGTAGACCGTTAATCAACGTCTGTTCGGCTGAATCGCACCAAACTTCCGTGACTAACCACCGCATTTGACACCGCCGGACGAAATCCACAAAATCCCGTTCAAGTTTCGCCGGGTCAAGTGCTTCTTTCTCCCGGTAATCGTCAAGCACAACAACGCAGTTATCAAAGAAACCGACACAGCAGAAAGCGTGCGCCGATGTGCCGCCGCCAAAGTCAACGCCAATCGTGGCATATTTGATCCGACCGGGGACGTCATCCACGCAGAATAATTCCGGTTGATCTGCAAAACGCTGATAAATCAGACCTTCCGCAACGGCACGTTCGCCCAATATGTCCCGCCTGTACCAAACCGTTTGCTTATCATATTGGGATTCAATTTCCCGCAGGCGTTCCGGCGTGATTGTGGCGTTATCCTTGACGGTAAAGTGTTCGTAAAGGTAGCCTCCTTCAAGTCCGTTTTCCCGGTATTTGTCAATGTAATTCGTGTATATTGACGCCTTCGGATTGCATGGGTTCAAATCCCAAAGGGTGCGGGGTTGCCGTGCGGCAATCTGCCTGCCGTTCGCAACTTTGACAAAAGACGTTCGGGAATCTGTGCTGTCATAGTGTTCGTTGATTTCTGTGGCAATCCAAAGACCGTAAGAGTTCCCAAGTATTCGTTTATAAGAATCGGCTTTTGCTCCCCCGGCGAAAATAACAACCTTTTCCCCGGTTCGTGATTCAATGAACAACGCTTCGTTGTCTTTGCACTTTCCCCAATGGCATCTTCCCCGAAATAAATTCTCAAGTCCAAAACCATTGCAAACCCCTATGTTTAACTTTGCGTTTCCGATTGTCGAACCGGAAGCCAAATGATACTTGTCCGGCGTTTCTTCAAGGTATGCGGCGGCAATTATGCAATGATCTATTGTCTTTCCCGATCTGATTGCGCCTTCCGCAACGCACATTCTGTTTCGCAGGGCGTTTTTGATGTATGCTTTATGCTTTGGCGAAAACTTGCCCCAAGGAATGGTTGATGTTTTACTCATCCCGCAACAACTCCGCAAGCGGGGCAAGGTCTTCCACGTCCACGCCCTTTCCTTTTTCCGTCTTGTCCTCCACAACGGCAAGCACGGTTGCAATGTCCTTCAAGGAAAACGTCAATAACGCCCCGTTTTGCTTCTTTTTGACCACCTGCGCCCCGTTGTCGGGGAAGTTCTCAATCATGCGGACAACCTTGCCCAAAAGGGCGGTTTTTGCCCGTTCTAACATGACGGCATTGTCCGCAATTATTTCGGCGTTCTTTTCTGCGACCTTTTCAACAGCCTTGCCGTCTGCGTCCCGGCGTTTCTCCGTCCACTTTTCCCGTTGCGCCCTTCTTTCAATCGTCCGTTGCGAAATGCCGTGCTTTTCTGCCAATGTCCGCTGTGAAATGCCGCCCTTGATGTATTCGGCTTTTATCTTTCGCCAATTCACCCCGGTTTCAATTTTTGTCACCCTTTCGGCGTATCACGCTACGCCCTGCGAATATCTCCAAAACGCCCCGTGACCCACCTCGCACGTAATCCCCGCAGGGAATAGGACGCAACCCCGTTGCCCGCAGGAGATGGAACGGGCAACGTCCCGCAAATTGTGACCATGAAGAAAGCCACATAAAAACGGCGGTCATGTCCAAACCGCCGCTTTTACCTAATTAGTGTGAATAACGTGCTTTACGTGTAGCGTGTTGCTTTCGTAATATGCCTTTACCGTCTTTGAATACGATTCCGGCAAACGCCCGTCATTCCGTTCCCTTGTTTCCTTTTTGAGATCGTAAACCGCCTTGATTGCTTCGACAATCTTGCCCGGTTCTTTCTCCATGTACTTTGTTGGAATTCTTACGATTTCCCACTTGCCGCCCAATTTGTGCCGGATTTCCAAATCGCGTTGTCCGTCTTCCTTTTTGCTATATTTGTGTCTGTCCCCGTCAATTTCCAAACAGACACAAATTGAAGGAATAAAAATGTCAACGTGATATTTCCCAATGGTCTTATTCATCTCAAAATCGTAACCCGCTTCAAGAAGAACAACGGCGGCAATCATTTCGTCCGCACTCCGGTATTGTTCCGGGTTTTCCCGTGAATGTGCTTCAACCGCCCGTGCATATCGTTTGTACTTTGTCATTTGGCAACCCGCCTTTTCCATTAGGCGCATTGCCCGTTCAAACATTACACGGTTCTTAATCATTGCATATTCGTTTACAATACCTTTGTACCTTTCTACGTGTTCCGTTTCGCATTTCTCACAGAAACGCCGCCCGCAACCGTAAAACTGTTCATTTGGGATAACTTCCCCGCATCTCCAACAACGTTGTTCAAGCATAGTATGCCCCCACTTCGTGCGTATCATTGACGCTTCATGGGCTTTGCCCATGATAAATTATAGCGAAAAAATAAGTGCAATGGGGTGCAAACCTTTCGTCACCCCGCTTTGCCCCCTTTCTTTTCCCGGAAGGCTTGCAGGCAATGCCACGAACAGAACCACCAATATATCGGTTTGCCCTTCTGCCGTTCCATCTTATACGCATATTCAGCACGGGATTCAAAATGTTTGCCGCACATCTTGCATTTGCGGGGGTACAGGTCAAACAGTTGCAGACCCATTGCCGCCGCCCCCTTCTTTGTGCGTTCGTTTCATGCTTTGCCCCTTTCATTACGATTGATTGACAACGATTTCCCGATATTTGCCGCCCATGTTTACAACGCCGATTTCAATTTTGGCGGCGTCCATCGTGATATAACTGTGTGATTCCGGCACAAGCACCCGCCGGGGCGGTTCGACTTGTGTTCCGCAGTATTCGCATTTGCCGCCCTTCAGCGGTGCGGCGCAGTTCGGACAATTGGTCATTCAGCACACCCTTTCGCAATTCCGCACATTAAACTTCAGTTTGTGTGCATTTTTGTGAGTAAATCAATAAACTGAATTATCTTGTCCATTTCCTCTTTGTGGCAATCGTGTAACAGTTCAATAAGTTTGAAAAGTTCCTTATCTTTTTGCTTGCATTGAACAACTCCCCACGCAGAATAGACAGACAATCCGATTGCGATGGAAGTAATAATAACCACAGCAACCATGCTCTCACCCTTTCCACTCAATGTGTCCGCTACAATCCTTTGGTTCTCCATAAAGCTGTCGCAGTTGCTTCAGCGGACAATCTGGTATTCCTTCCGGTGAACACCACGAATGAAGAACGCTGTTGTCCTTAATGTTCGCTTTGTTTCTAATACAATTGATAGATTCGCAATCTGATGCACAATACGTTATATCGTCTATCATTCCGTCACTTCCTCACCCTTCGTTATTTGGTCAGATTATTCACACAATCCGTGCCGCTTCATGTACTGCCACACTTCCCACAACGCCCGCCCGTGTAGAATAATCGTGTTGCGCTTTTCGTAATGTATGTCCTGTTGGATGTCCTGCAACAACCGCCCGTTGATGTACCGTTCAATCAATATCGTCTGTTGCACGTCATCCGGCACGCTGTTTATCGCTTCCATGATTTCGCACATGATCCGGGCGGCTTCCTGCCGCTGTTCTTCGAGCATTTTCGTTGCGTCCATTGCCGACACAACGGCGTTTGCCATCTGATCCCCGCCGCCGGACGTCTGCACACACACTTCTTTCAGCGAAACGGTTGTGTTTGTGGCGTTCTCCAATGCGGTATTGATTGCCCGTTCAAGGGCGGCGCATTTGCTTTGCAAATTCCGATACCGCATCAGAAACGCCTTTGCCGGGTTTTTGTGTTCAATCATCTGCGTTTCCCCCGCTTTCTGACAATGTAATCCGCAACGTCTGCTTCCGCACTCCGTGCGGCGTGCGCCCTGTCCCTTTCTTCTTTCCAATCCCTGTATTCCTTGCAGGAATTGTTCAAAAAGGCACATTCTGCACGCCGCCGGGTGCATCCGTTACAGGGGTTATTCAAACGGCAATCCGTCCGGGTCTACAATCTGCATCCCGCTTCCTGCGTCCACGGGGGCGGGCGCTTTTGACAGGAATTCAACGTCATCTGCTGTGACTTCAAGGTTTGCACGGAATTCCCCGGCGTTGGTCTGATACGTCCTTACGCTGACAGCACCCACAACGCAAACCTTGCTTCCTTTCCGCAGGTACTTTGCGCAGGATTCACCCAACCCACGCCACACGGACACCCGGAAAAAATCGGCTTCCGGGTTCTGATTGTTCGCTGTCTTCCGGCGGTTGACCGCAACGTTCATTTCGCAAACATTGATCCCGCTTGTGGTTGTCCGCAACTCCGGCGAATTGCACAAATTTCCTATAATTGTGAGTTTATTCATGTTTTCCCCTTCCTTTCCTGTTGTGTAATATCGTATGTGCCTTGTGTGTCATCACAACCAAGTTTTCAATTCTGTTGTCATCCTTCTTTCCGTTTATATGGTGAACGTCAAAACTGTCCGGCAATTGGAAACCAAGCGCATTTTCCATGATGTACCTGTGCTCAAGTACAAGGCCATCAATTCCCGCTGATGGGTGATCCGGTTTGTAAAGCGCAACATATCCTTTTTTCGTCTTGCGCCTGTATCCCTTGAAGTTTCCGCTGTTTTCTCCACGCATTGCCTTGCTTCTTGCGTCAAAAAAACCCGCCTTGTCTTTATGTATGTTCAACCTGTGCGCTTTGTGTTGTACGCTTCCTTTTGTTTTTCCGATTGCCGCCCCTATGTCTTCAGCACGTTCGGACGGGTAATGAAGGCGCAAGTATTCAAGTTGTTTTGCACTCCATTCCTGCCCCTTTTTCACGCCTTCGCCGCCTTTCTGATGATCCGTTTTGCCTTGCCCTGCTTGACCATCCGGCAAATCCGGGCGTGTTCTACCAACGCCCACCGCCACAGCTTCACGCCGTCACGTTCCTTGCTCATTTTCCGATTGACATTTCCAACGCCTGCGTCCGTCAATACCGCCCTTGCGATCTGCCTTTTGTATTTCCTCATACCCATTTTCAGCAATCCCCCTTTTCTGCTTTCCGCAACGCTTTGTTGAATGTGCCGCTTTTGTTGCCCAACGCCTTTTTCATGTAGCAAAGGGCAAGACCCGCTTCCCGGTTGTATTCGTCACCCTTCCCGCACTTGACAACCGTGCGGGTCTTGTCTGCCCAATAAACAACAGTTGCGGGCGGGTTGAAAATAACCCGTTCTGCCGTGAACTGTTTTTCCTGTTCGTGCCAATTGCGCCCATAGATTGAAAGTCCCGGCATTGCCTTTTTCTCCGGGTTTTGCCTTGCCCGAATCATAATGTCACAAGTTTCGTAAGGCGTCATTTCAAAGGTTGCTTCCTTTACTTCAAAAACTTCGTTGCCGCACCCGCAAACGATAATGTCAGACCCAACCAAATTACCGAACCCCATTTTGCAAACTCCTTTCAAACAGTCTTTTTTCTATTTCCGAAACGTCACACCCGTCAACCAATCCAAGGGCGGCAAATGCTTCCGTTCCGTGAATCAATAATTTTGCGTATGCTTTCCCGTTATATACGCATTGTTCGTATATGACCCACAACAGCGCACGTTCAACATTACTCATATCGAATAAAGTCCTTTCCGTATATCTGGTTGCAATCGTCAAAGACCTTCTTCATTCCAAGTCCTTCTTTTGAGGGCGTCCAAATCTTTTTCGGATTCCAATTCTTCCACGTCCCATCGTATTCCGGTGCTGTCGGATCGTATGCCGGATTGTCTGACCATTGCCCCCCCCTCATGCAGTATTCGTATTGTTTCGGGTGGGTCTTTGCCAACCGCTGAAAACGTGTTTCGCCTTTGTCAAGGTGCGCCCCAAACCCACAGAAGATACACCCTGTTCGTTGACACCCGGAACATTTCAACTGACAATCAATTCCCGGTAATGGTTCATATTCAAAACCGTTTTTGTCCGTTGCCACAATGTCACCGTACACGCTTGCAATCTCAATACCGTTTTCCCGGATATAGTGCAACACGTCCTGTTCCGTCCAAAACGACATTGGTTGTGAAGTCGGTTTCTTGCTTTCAAAGGCGTTGCACCCGTGCTTGAACCATGCTTGTTCACGCAGTTTACTTTCTTCTGCCAACGTTCCAATGAACGGAACAACCTTGTTCTTGCTTTGATACGCCTTGATCGGTGCTTTCTTCATAACAGAACAGCAATTGTTTGAAATAAGAAATTGCGTTTCATTGCATAAAGGAAGCCATTTGACCTTGTTGAACATTGATGACCCGACTGCCCCGATGAGTTTATTTCGTTTCCCGGAATTGATTTGCTCCCACCCCCCGCGTGCGCGTTCACCATTCAATTCTGCTCTTTTTCTGTCCGCTGATGTCCACCTTTCTCCGTTCAAGTCCTTTCTTCGCAACTCTGTTTCTAAATACTTGCCTTTTTCCCCGTTCTGAATGTGCCTTGCGTAATAGATTGCCGCAGATACTTCCTTACTGATAATCGGATACCCGTATCTGCTGATTACTTCCGAAAACATCATTTTCGGCCTTACAAAAACGGCGTTTTTTCTCCGGGCAAAGGATTGTATTTCCGGGTATTCAAGACCCGTGTTTGAAAACACAAGCGGAACGTCCGGGTACAAGTCATGCACAAGGTGCGAAAGGACGGTGCTGTCTTTCCCGCCGCTGAATGAAACATACACGTTCCCGTCAAAATGGTTGTACCATTCCCGGATTCGTGCCTGTGTCATCAGCACTTTTGCGCCCAACGGTAACGCTTGCCGTTGCCTTAAATCTCCAATATCACGCATCGTCATACCTCTTTGATTCTTATTCCGTAAATTGAAAGCATCAGTTTGCGTTTTATTACATACTGCGGCGTGCGGGTTGCGGGGGTCTTTGTGTCTTCTACAACCAACGCCCCCGTTTTATCCTTATAGACAAAATCCGCAATGTAGACGCAAGGCCGTTCAATGACCCGCCCGGTGCTGTCCCGCTGTGCGCCGATCAACGTAAACTTCCGTTGACGTTCAAGTCCGGTGATTTCGTGCGCCTTTTCCATCAGCACCAATTCCGCATACCTGTTGGCTTCCTTTCTGCTTGCGAACGTGATCCCGTCAAGTTCCGTCTTCGCCGCACCGTACTTGTTCGCCGGAATTCTGTTCAACATCTTCACCCCTTTCCGGTTCTTTGCTCACGCAGTAAATTCGTATTTTCCAAATTGGTATTCCGTACTTGGTGCAAAACCTTGTTTTGCCTTTCTTGCGGAAGCGGCAGTTTTTGCAAACGTCCTTCACCCTGCCGCCCCCTTCAACATTCTTTGCATTGCGTCTGCCTGTTCGCCGGAATAATCCCGCTGTGTGTAGTTCTGCGCCGGGACGTTGCCCTTTGGCTTTTCCTTCTTCGGCTCGCCCTTCAGCACGGCGGCAAGGTAGGCAATGTTGCTGACCCCGTGTTCAACGCAGGATTCAATCCCGGCAACCATCTTTTGCAGACCGTGGACGGAATACAGGTCGAGCAGTTTTGCCCTTGTGGCGTCATTCCGGGCAAATCCGGCATTTTCTGCCGCCTGCAAAACCTTGTCATGTTCGGCGTTGATTTCTGCGGCTTCTTCGTCCCCGATAAACGATTCCGAATAACTATTACGGGTACATTTGCCGGAATCTGATTGCATTTGATTGCAAGTGCTATCAACTTCCGGCACATGATCCGCAGGCGGGGCAGGGAATTTGCTTTTCTTTGCCCGTGTCTGTTGGTGATCTGCCCATGTGTTCATTCTGACAAACACTTTGCCGTCTGCCGTGTAGACCGTCACAAGGTCAGCGGCAACCAACGCCCGCAGGGTTTCTTCCATCAGTTCCGTTGAAATGTCTTTCAGCGGGAACAACCGTGCCGCAAGGATTTTCGGATTTCCGTAAAACCGCCCGAAATCGTCACAGTTCACAATCAGACGAACAAACGCAGTTTCTTGAAACGCCGTCAACCTGTCCACGTTTTCACTTGTGCAGATTGATTCCTTGATAATCCTGTTCGGCATTTTATTCGCCCTCTCTGTCCCTGTTCCGGCGGTCTTCTTCTTCGATCTGTTTGTCAGTCTTATAAAACGGGCAATCACGGTTTCCGAAATCCGTGTCTGACAGCGCGTTGCAAACCCCGTTCCGTGACCGTGCGAAACATTCATAATGACCGTGAATACAAATATCTTTCCGGGTAGTATCCAACATTTTGCGCCCCCTTTACTTCGTCAGTTCGTCCACGATGTACGCAACCTTGTTGGACAGCAGGCGCAGGATTTCGTTTTGCTCTTTCAACGCTTCGTAAATCCTGTTAAGCTGATACCCTGCGGAAAGCGTGCCGCCCTGCTGTTTCATGGGTTCTGCAATTACTTCGGTTTTCTGTTCGGGTTTCTGTTCGGTTTCCTCTTTCGTTGCTTCCCGGTAACGGGCAGAACCGTTCATATACGCAAGGTTGACGTATTCCGCATACGTGCCGCATTTGTTGATCCTGTAAACGGAATTCGTGGAAATTCCCATTGCTTTTGCTGTTTCCGGTGCAGTTGCGCCGCCTTTCAAAATCATCTTGACGGCGTTGTAAATGTTTTCTGTGATTCTTTTCCTTTCAATCATTGCCCTTGCTTCCTTTCTCACAAATAATTTTTCCGAAATACTTTCATCCAAAAACTGTGACCATAGATTTTTTCAAACGCCCGTTGTGCGTCTTTCTTGATCCGGGTGTCAAGGATTATGTCCGAATGGACGCCGATTGTTCCCCTGTGGTGATCTTCGCAAAGTCGGACTTTCAAGCCGTACAGTTCGGCAAGTTTCCTGTTTGCCGTCCCGTGCATGGCGTGATGCTCTTCAAGGTTTCGGACGCACCCGCAAACGTAACATCTGAAATCGTCCGGGTCTTGCATGATGCTTTTCATGCCGCCAACCAATACCGGGCAACCCGGCACGCTTCGCCCTTCCGGTTCAGAACGGTAATCATTTCCCGCTTAATGTTTACGCCCTTCGCACGAAGGTCATAGACACGGGACGCAAGGCGGGCAACGCCGATGCCGAAAGCCTGCAAGGTTGTTATTGATCCTTGCACCTTCATGTAGTCAATTACTAACTGTTCCTGTTCGGACAAAATCAGTTCTGCCATTGTTTACCCCACCTTTCTATCAATTCGTTTTCTGCTTCCTTTGATAACGGGATAGGAATTTCCATTTGTTGGCATTGATCCGTCAACCATGAAATCAAAACCCGCATTTCGTCTTCCGTGTATGTGCTTGATCCGAAGTACAGATTGCATAGTTTGTGACCCGCCCCCGCATCGTCTACCACTTCAAAAATCCATCCGACCCCGTGCGATTCCCACCGCCGCCGGACGGTCGGGACGTCCCAAACGGTCAAAACTTTGTCAATGTAGACCCCAACCGCCTTGATTGCGTCCCGGTAAATGTCCTCTTTCGACCGGGGCGGGTCAAATGCCCGCCCTATGTCTGCGCACAACGCCCACATATAGGCGTTTGCGTTCCTGCTTCGTCCGGGGGAGAACTTCTTAATCTCAACGTCAACGTCTTTGCCTTTCAGACGGTCGAACAGTTCCCCCGGATGGTTGCGGGTGACAAATGAAATCAACCATTCGCCACCCGCAAGGGGCAGGAAGTCCCGCAGCTTACCCCTCATCGGTGCGAATCTCCGTACCCGTTGGGGTAAACAGCGCATACATCAGATTCACAAGGTTTTCCGCTTCCGTCTGCGTGTATTCGGAAAGCGGTTTTGCCGGGACACGTTCTGCCTTGCGCAACGCTTCCGTCTGCGCCTTCCAAATCGTGATATTTTCGGCGGCTGAAATTCCCCGTGCCTTCCGCAGTTCTTCACGCTCTTTTGCAAGATATTCAAGAACGGGATTTGCGGGCGTTTCCGGGGCGGTCGGCGGCACGGCTGAAACTTTGGTCACGCTTGCCGCCGCAGGTGGCGTTTCTGTGCCTTTGGCGTGCATTTTCTCCTGTTTTGCCTGTTTCGGTGCGGCGGGCGTCTTTGCGCCGGACGTCACAACAAAGGTTTCAGCGTCCGGGTCAACCGCCGTTTCTTCGGTCGGAATCATGAAAAGCTGAAATGCGGCGTACTTCATGGCAATAGACATTGCCTTGTTGCTCGCCTTGTCCCCGCTGTCCATGCCTTCCCCGACAACCACGCAGGACACGTTTGACCCGTCCGGGGCGTACATCGTGTACCTCATTGTCAGAATGGAATATTTCAGCAGGGACTTCACCGTCTGCCCGTTGATCTGCTTTTCCGTTTCCCGTTCTTCCCGCCGATGGTCGAGCACTTCCGGGACAAGGAACAAACCAAGGTCGGACATGACCGGGTTCAAGGCGTTGTAAACGGCGTCAATTCCCCTGTATTTGAACCCCTGCTGTTTGTTGACGGAATCTTTGCCGATTGCGCCAACACGCCGCATGGCTTCCGGGATAAGCTCAAAAATCTTGCCTTCCATCTTTACTTCACCTCAACAACAAACTTGTCTTCACGGTCAATGACTTCGATTCCGGGGACATAGACCGGGACAATTTCGCCGTCTTCCGTGACCTGTTCCCCGAAGACAACCTTGCCTTCGGCAAACCCGGCGCAGGACTTTTTAAGATTGTCCCAATCAAGAGTTTCCTTGACCTTGACAAACTGCAATGCGTTTTGTTCCTTCAGAAACGCAATGGCAACAGCTTCGTCCTTTTTGAATTCCGGCTCTTGCCGCTTCCGAATCAGTTTGCCGCCGGGGAAAGAATAGGATTCGCTTTTGCCCGCCTTCTTATGCGGGACGGTATCAAAGTAGGCGGCAAGGTAGCTTTCCCACCTTGCGCACTCAAATTCGGCGGTTTCATTTGCCTTTTTGATCTGTTCGGCGTACCATGCAAGCATATAGTCAAGGTTGTCTTTGACTTTCTTGATCTGGTCGCAGACCCACTTTGCTTTACCGTCCGAATCGCAAACCCAATATTCGGACATGGTTGCGGGTTCTTCGATCATTTTCGTTTCTTCGGACATTGCTTTTTTCTCCCTTCGTGTGTTAATATCAAAAATGGATTCCGTGCTTTGCCCTTGCACAATCCAAAACCCTTGCCGGGTGATCGTCCGGCGGGGTTTCTTTTTTTGTCACGTTCTCACCCCCGCCAAATCGTCCCGCCTGCGCCTGCGCCGTCTTAACCGCCACCGTTCCGCAAGGGTCATTCGGTGCGATCTGATCCGGGCGTTTCCGTAGTACAGGACTTGATTGATTCCGTTCGTCACGCTTTCACATCCTT
>Ga0310694_10000909_pt1 | contig 36206 bp, 29 predicted proteins | sample 174DNAGHGhighgp2_FD_203884 | JGI IMG/M metagenome (GOLD analysis project Ga0310694, IMG submission 203884) | Sheep rumen microbial communities from Palmerston North, Manawatu-Wanganui, New Zealand - 1742 DNA GHGhigh gp2 (v2) (version 2) | ecosystem: Host-associated > Mammals > Digestive system... | reverse complement strand
ATGAAGAAGGGTATGTTCTCTATGATGAACTACTATCTGCCCCTGCAGGGTATCGCTTCTATGCACTGCTCTGCCAACACCGATATGGAGGGTAAGAACACCGCTATCTTCTTCGGTCTGTCTGGTACTGGTAAGACCACACTCTCTACCGATCCTAAGCGTCTGCTGATTGGTGACGACGAGCACGGATGGGATGACGAGGGTGTGTTCAACTTCGAAGGCGGTTGCTACGCTAAGGTTATTAACCTGAGCAAGGAGAACGAGCCCGACATCTATGGTGCCATCAAGCGCAACGCTCTGCTCGAGAACGTCACAGTTGACGAGGCTGGCAAGATCGACTTCGCTGACAAGAGCGTGACAGAGAATACCCGCGTTAGCTATCCTATCAACCACATTGAGAAGATTGCCCAGAAGGTCAACGGCAAGAGTGCTGGTCCAGAGGCTAAGAACGTCATCTTCCTGAGTGCTGATGCATTCGGCGTACTGCCCCCAGTATCTATCCTGACTCCTGAGCAGACCAAGTACTACTTCCTCTCTGGTTTCACAGCTAAGCTGGCTGGTACAGAGCGCGGTATCACTGAGCCTACTCCTACATTCTCTGCTTGCTTCGGTCAGGCATTCCTCGAACTGCACCCCACAAAGTATGCTGAGGAGCTGGTGAAGAAGATGGAGAAGAGCGGTGCTAAGGCTTACCTGGTTAACACTGGTTGGAACGGTACTGGCAAGCGTATCTCTATCCCCGATACACGTGGTATCATCGACGCTATTCTCGATGGCAGCATCCTGAAGGCTGAGACCAAGAAGATTCCTTACTTCGACTTCGAGGTACCCACAGCTCTGCCCAACGTGAATCCCGCTATCCTCGATCCTCGTGACACTTACGCCGACGCTGCTGAGTGGAACAAGAAGGCTGAGGACCTGGCTGCCCGCTTCATCAAGAACTTCAAGAAGTACGAGGGCAATGAAGCTGGTAAGGCTCTGGTAGCTGCTGGTCCTAAGCTCTAAGCTTCCGACTAGACAACATAAGAAAAGACAGGCATCTACACTATTGTTGTGCAGATGCCTGCTTTTGTTTTCAAAAACCGCTAAAACCTATGAACCTGAAACAAAGATACCAACAATTCAAGGAGTGGCAGCAGCAGCCGTATCAGGTGATAGTGGAACTGGTATGGCTGCTGGTACTCTCGCTACCCCTTTTTACGTTGTTCAGAGGTTGTCCTGCCATTCCAGACCTCAATTATCCGGAGTTCTTTGTGGCAATGGTCTATATCACCAATATGATGAACATTGTGTCGGCTGTTGCCAGTTTCTTCTGTGTTGAAATCATCGCCACAGGATTACTGTCACCGCTACTGAGCATCGTAGCCCTGAAACAACTGTCGGGCTATTCATACCTTCGCACCACCCTCAGTGTGCTGGCTTCGTTCCTTATTATTATGTGGACAGTTGTCATAGGATTGATTCTGTTGGGTATCGTCATAGGGTTTTTGAAGGCATATTATGCACAATAAAATATCGTTTTACACCTAATGACTTGATTTAAATCAAGAAATTGTGGTGTTTGCGCAAACGAAAGGGTTTTTAATACACTTGTTTTAAATTTATTTTCTAACTTTGCACTGTAGTCGTGAGATTACACACACGTTATTCATTAGGTTAGTAGTTTTATAGATTTAAGGTAAAGATTATGTTATTAGATTATCAGACAACGTGTGTGTTAGTATTAGTGGTGATTGCCACAATTCTGAGTGTTTACACTCTGATGCATACTAACATCCGTTGAAAGGAGTGCGGGGTGAGCGATTCATACCGCGCTCTTTTTTTGTCTATATTGCAAGAAAAAACCTTAAAACCACTTAAAATAGTGGTAATAATGATATATTTTATTTAATAAAGAGGCAAAAAGCGCACATTTTTGCAGATTTGTGCGTAAATTTGCAGCCGAATTGTTTAAACAAGAATAGATGAAAAAGTATAACAAGGCGCTGTGCGTGATGCTCGGAGCATTGCTGACATTGACTTCGTGTCTGGGCAGCAGTGATGATGAGACAACTGTATATAGTGATATGGCGATTACCGCTATTAAGCTGGGAACGCTCAACAGATATACAGAAAGCACTTCTTCTTCCACAGGAAATGACACCATCATCAAGACAACGATGACGGGGTCTAATTACAATATGACTATCGATCAGTTGGGTAGCCGTATCTATAACCACGACCTGCTGCCTTCCGGTACCGACTTGCAGCACGTTATCATTACCAGTATCTCCACGAAGAACAATGGTATCGTGGCCATCAAGTCGCCAACCAGCGACTCTCTCCGCATCTTCAGCACCAGCGACTCTATTGATTTCTCGGTCCCACGGGTCTTCCGTGTCTTCTCAAGCAGTCTGGATGGACATCGCGACTATACCGTAGAACTGAGTATCGATGAAAATGCCAACCTCTCGTTTGAATGGAAGAAGATGGACACCCGTGCCGAACTGGCAGGATGGACTGACAAACATCTTGTGGCATTCGGTGACAGCGTCTGTCTGGCCGACCGTCAGGTGGTGACAAAAGAAACATCGGCATTCCGTCTGAACGGAACGAACATTGAGCGTTCAGAGGATTTTGAGACTTGGACAACCATAGGTTCCAATAATCTGAAGCAGTTGCTCGGTATGGGCACCAAGGGACTTTACGCACTGAGCAGCGATGGTAAGATGAAACGCTCGGACGACCAGGGTGCTACCTGGCAGGAAGAAACACTCGACGAGGACGCTTCACTGCTGCCAATTAGTGATGTGGCAATGACAGCTTTCAACTACACCCCCCTCGATTCTACCGACTATCTGCTGATGGCTGGTACTGATGCTACCGGCGAGATGCGTATCTGGCGTAAAATCAGTCAGTACGGCGGCCCCACAAAGGGTGGCAAGTGGGTGTATATGCCCACAGACCAGACCAACACTTTTGTCTTGCCCCTGTTGAAGCAATTGTCGATGACCTATTATAACGAAAGGATATTGGCACTCGGAAACGACCACGTGATCTATGAGTCACGCGATCAGGGCATCACTTGGCGTGAGTCCACAACCTATACAATACCTTCTGCAGTGACAGGTGATAACATGACCATCGTCGCTGACAGCAAGAACCGTCTGTGGCTGGTCACTGATACAGGGGAACTCTGGAAAGGGATGAAGTAAGTGAGGAGTGTTAAGTGAGAAGTGATGAGTTTGGGTCAAAAGACATATTGCTCAAAGTGGGTGAAGGTGCTGCTGGTACTTCTCACATCCCACTTATCGCTTATCACTCCTATACAGGCTCAGGAAGAGCCGGAATACAGTATGGAGGTAGGTGCCGGTGCCGGTATGATGAACTATCTGGGCGACTATAATGGCAGCCTCCTGAAAGATATGCAGCCCATGGGAGGGCTGGTGGCAAGATATAAGGTGAACCCCCGTGTGGCTTGGGCGGCGACGCTCAATTACGGACAACTCAAGGGCAAGCGTGAGAACAGCAACACATGGTATCCTCAAGCAGAGACGCTGCCAGTGGATTTCTCTACCAAGTTGACCGACTTCAACGTGAAGTTCGAGTATAACTTCTGGCCCTTTGGCACCGGACGCGAATACTACGGTGCAAAACCGCTGACACCTTTCATCACATTGGGCAGCGGACTGGCCTTTGCCAGTGGCGAGGAGTCGGTAGTGGCTTTTCAGATGCCCATTGGCTTTGGCATCAAGTATAAACTGAAGAATCGTCTTAACCTCACGGCAGAGTGGCTGATGCATTTCTCGGGTAGCGACCGGCTGGACGGCATTCGTGACCCCTACGGCATCAAGAGCAGCGACCTGTTCAAGAACACCGACTGCTATTCCACCATTCAACTCACGTTGACCTATGAGTTCATGGAGAAATGTAAAACCTGTCATAACGACAAAGAGTGAAAATAAGATAGTCAGAATATGGATAATAAACTGGATATGACGCGCATCCCACAGCACATTGCCATCATTATGGACGGTAATGGACGATGGGCCATGGAACGTGGCAAGGAGCGCACCTACGGACATCAGGCCGGCGTGGAGGCCGTACGCCGCATCACGTCGGAATGTACACGACTGGGGGTGAAGTACCTCACGCTCTATACCTTCTCTACGGAGAACTGGAACCGTCCCAGCGATGAGGTGGCTGCCCTGATGGGACTGGTGCTCACTTCGCTGGAAGACGAGATCTTTATGAAGAACAATGTGCGCTTCCGCGTGATTGGCGATATGGAACGACTGCCAGAGGTGGTGCGCCAGAAATTGCGCGACACCGAGGAGCACACAGCCAAGAACGATGCCATGACGATGGTCGTGGCACTGAGCTATTCGTCGAAGCTGGAGATGGTAAGAGCCATACAGAAGATGGCACAAGAGGTGAAAGACGGTTCGCTGGCTATTGACGCTATCAACGAGAAGACCGTAGATGAGCACCTGTGGACTAACTTCATGCCCGACCCCGACCTGCTGATCCGTACGGGCGGCGAGGTGCGCATCTCCAATTACCTGCTTTGGCAGATAGCCTATTCCGAACTCTATTTCTGCGACACCTACTGGCCCGACTTCGACGAACAGGAGCTTCATAAAGCCATACAGAGTTTCCAAAGCCGTCAGCGCCGTTATGGCAAGACAGAGGCACAGGTGGAAGAGGAAGTGAAGAGTGAAGAGTGAAGAGTGAAGAGTGAAGAATTTGCTACTGCATTAATATAAGAATGAAGACTATTATATATAATATGGTGAAGATAAGCTTGAAGGTGAAAAGAATATTGCTTTTTGCAGTATTCTTCACTCTTCACTCTTCATTCTTCACTTCAATGGCACAGAACAAGATCGTCAATCCCGAGATCTCCTATGCCGGCACGCCCCGCCAATGCGAGATAGGTGGCCTGAATGTTGAAGGTGTTGAGGGGTACGACGATTTCGTGCTTATCAATCTCTCCCAGCTCCATGTAGGTCAAGATATCGAGGTGCCTGGCAGCGAGATTACCGAGGCAGTAAAACGCTATTGGAAACACGGTCTCTTCTCTGAGGTGGCTATCACTGCCGACTCCATCATCGATTCCAAGGTCTATCTGACCATCCATCTGGCACTACGTCCACGCATCACTGACATCACCTATCATGGCGTGAAGAAAAGTGAGCGTGAGGATCTGGAAAACAAGTTGGGCATGGCCAAGGGCATGAGTCTGACAAAGAACCTCATTGACCGTGCCAAGATCCTGGCTACCAAGTACTTTGACGACAAGGGCTATAAGAACGCCGAGATAGATATTCGCCAGAGCGACGATGTGACAGGCAAGAACCAGGTGGTGCTTGATGTCTTTATCGACAAGAAGGCGAAGATGAAGGTGCGCAACATCATCTTCGACGGCAACGAGAAAGTGACCGACAAGAAGATCAAGGGTGGACTCTTCTCGAAGGGTGCCTTCGGTAAGATCCATGAGGCGGGCAAGGCCCAGAACTTCCTCAAAGCCAAGAAGTTCACCCCTGAGCGCTATGATGAGGCCAAACAGACCCTTATCGACAAATACAACGAGATGGGTTTCCGCGATGCTGCTATTCTGGAAGATTCCGTCTGGACTGTCGACGAGAAGCATGTCAACGTATACGTCAAGGTGGAGGAAGGCGAGAAATACTACCTGAGAAACATCTCGTGGGTGGGAAATACCGTGGTGAACACCGACTACCTGAATGCCGTGCTGGGCATGAAGACCGGTGATGTGTACAACCAGAAGCTGATGAACAAACGCCTGTTGGAAGACGATGATGCCGTACACAACTATTATTACAACAACGGCTACGTGTTCTCGAGCGTAGAACCTACGGACATCAACGTAGTGGGCGACTCTATCGACGTGGAGGTACGTATCACAGAGGGGCCGCAGGCCCATCTGAACATGGTGCGCGTATTTGGTAACGACCGACTCTACGAGGAGGTGGTGCGCCGTGAGCTGCGTACCAAGCCGGGCGACCTCTTCTCGAAAGAGGCACTGATGCGTTCTGCACGTGAGATTGCCTCTATGGGCTATTTCGACCCGGAGTCGGTGAACCCTGATGTGAAGCCCAACTACGAAGACGGTACCGTAGATATCAACTGGAACCTGGAGCAGAAGTCCAACGACCAGCTGGAACTCTCGCTGGGTTGGGGACAGACGGGTGTCATCGGTCGCGTGGGTATCAAGTTCAACAACTTCTCACTGCGCAACCTTCTGGGAAAGAACAAGCTGCGCCGTGGATTCCTGCCTGCCGGTGATGGTGAGCAGATAGGCCTGAACTTCCAGACCAACGGCCGCTACTACAGCTCCTACAGTGCCAACTACTCCACAGGATGGTTTGGCGGCAAGCGACCCAATGCCTTCAACGTGGGTGTCTACTACTCCAAGCAGAGCGACGTGTCGAGCAACTACTATAACTCGGCCTACATGAACAACATATACAATTATATGTATGGCTATGGCTCGTACAACAGCAGTTACTACAACTACGACAGTTTTCTTGACGATGACAAGTTCGTGAAGCTGCTGGGTATCTCTGTAGGATGGGGTAAGCGTCTGCGCTGGCCCGATGACTACTTCCAGTTCTCGGCCACGCTGGCCTATCAGCGCTATATGCTGAGAGACTGGCAGTACTTCATCATCTCAAACGGTAACTGTAACAACATCAACCTGGGTCTGTCGCTGACACGTAACTCTACCGACAACCCCCTCTTCCCGCGTCACGGTTCGGAGTTCTCGCTCTCCGTCACGCTGACCCCGCCCTGGTCGCTGTTCGACAACAAGGACTATAAGCATCTGGCCACACAGGAGACCTACAACAACGACTACGAGCGTTGGCAGGACGAGCAGGCCTCGAAGTATAAGTGGGTGGAGTATCATAAGTGGAAATTCAAGAGCCGCACCTTCACCGCCCTGTCAAGCGGACAGAAGTGCTTTGTGCTGATGACCCGCGTGGAGTTCGGTCTTCTGGGCTCTTACAACAAGAACAAGAAGTCGCCCTTCGAGACCTTCTATGTGGGTGGCGACGGCATGAGCGGCTATTCTACCAGCTATGCCGAGGAAACCATCGGTCTGCGCGGCTACGACAACGGTTCTATCTCATCCACTGCCTATGTAACAGGTGGTGAGTGGAGCGGCAGTCGCTACAGTTCCTACGATGCATACGCCTACGACCGTTTCACACTGGAACTGCGCTATCCCTTCATGCTGGGCAACACCACCATCTACGGACTGGGATTCCTGGAGGCAGGTAACGCTTGGGCAAAGACACGCGACTTCAACCCCTTCGACATGAAACGCTCGGCAGGCTTCGGCGTGCGCATCTTCCTGCCAATGGTAGGCCTGATGGGTATCGACTGGGCTTACGGCTTCGACAAGGTTTACAGCGGTGGATGGCAGCGCGGTGGCGGTCAGTTCCACTTCGTGCTGGGACAAGAGTTCTAATGCGGGCTTCGCCCTAAATGAGAAATGAGAAATGAGAAATAAATAAGTAATAAGTGATAGATATGAAAGGAATGATCAACAACATGATGAGTCACAGATGGATGATGGTGATAGCTTTATCATTTGTCATTTGTCATTTATCATTTAGCCCTGCAAGGGCGCAGAAGTTTGCCTTGGTGGATATGGACTATATCTTCAAGAACATACCAGCATACGAGCGTGCCAACGAGCAGCTGGCACAGGTGTCAAAGAAATGGCAGGCCGAGGTCGACGCACTGACAACTGAGGCCCAGACCATGTATAAGAACTACCAGAACGAGGTGGTCTTCCTCTCGAAAGAGCAAAAGAAAGCCAAGCAGGATGCCATCATGGAGAAAGAGAAGCAGGCCAGCGACCTGAAGCGTAAATACTTCGGTGCCGAGGGCGAGCTCTTCAAGAAGCGTACTGCCCTGATGTCGCCCATCCAGGAAGAGGTCTATAACGCCATCAAGGACGTGTCCGACCTGCGCGGCTATCAGTTAGTGCTCGACCGTGCCAGCGATACCGGCATCATCTTCGGTTCGCCCAAGATCGACATCTCTGACGAGGTGCTCCGCAAGCTGGGCTACTCCTATTAGGCGGTATAACGATATAACGTAATAACGATATAACGAAAAATAATAATAAAAAAACAAAGAAAAGAAATGAAAAAGTTTATCATCTGCGCTCTTTGCGCAATCTGCGGTTTCACCACCGCTAACGCTCAGGCCAAGTTCGGCCATGTAAACACCCAGGAGATCATTCAGGCAATGCCTGAGTTCGCTGCTGCCCGCGCCGACATCGAGAAGCTCACCCAGCAGTACGAGGCCGACCTGAAGTCTATGCAGGACGAGCTCCAGAAGAAGGCCGATGCCTTCGAAAAGGAACAGGCTACCCTGCCCGAGAACATCAAGACCCGTCGTAACCAGGAACTGCAGGATCTCTATCAGCGCATCCAGCAGACCTATCAGGACAACCAGCAGGCTCTGGGCAAGGCACAGTCTGAAAAGATGCAGGGCATCACCACCAAAGTGCTTGATGCCATCAAGGCCGTGGGTCAGGAAGGCGGCTATGTCTATGTGATGGACATGAGTGCCGGCATCCCCTACATCAGCACTACCCTCTCTACCGACGTTACCGCTCAGGTAAAGACCAAACTGGGATTAAAGTAAGCATCAGCATATAATACAACAATTTACGAAAAAGACCGATGTCCGTACAGGGATATCGGCCTTTTTTTTTCCAACATATAATTTCCATATAATTACCCATATAATTTACCATATAATTAATGGAAATTCGTGGGTAATTAATGCTAATTCGCGACCGTATTTTGGTCATGCAGCGACCATAGAATGGTCACACAGAGACCGTAGCGTGGTCATCCCATGACCAATGCGTGGTCATGCAGAGACCGTGCGCTGGTCAATCGCTGACCAAGGCTTGGTCATTCGATGACCAGATTTCGGTCAGAAAACTGGTCAACACGCTATAAGTTTACAAAAGACCCCCACCGCATCTCTACGGTGAGGGCTTATCCTGCTGTTTTAACATATAATGATCATCTAATCACCCATGTCATTTCTCTTTTTTAAACATATAATTACCATGATAAGTTCCGTATGTTTGGAGTGAAAAGGAATAAAAGGGGAGTGAGCCGACCTTCCCTCCACCTTCCCTCCTTGTATGTGGAGCTTGCGTAAGTTGAATAACCGTTATTACAGCTGTTTGCATGGGAGCGCGGGCGTCCTCGCCCGCAATTGTGGCGGGCGAGGACGACCGCGCTACCATAGTTGACTTTTACAGAAAATATAAAAAAGTGATGCAAATAGTGTAAGGTTGAAAAAACCTTACACTGTATGTTACGTTCTGACTTTCAATAAATTAGATGCAAAAGTGACAGATTCTATTATTCAAGTATCAAATGCTAAGTAGATATAGGAAGATATATGGAGATACTAAGCAAGCAAAGCTTGCGAAAGTTGAATTATATGAGAAATTATATGGGTAATTAATGGTAATTGGTTGCGCACAAATCCGTGCTCGTAGTTCCATACTGCCGTATCAGGCCGCCCGTCGCGATTGAACTCATCGCTCCAAACCAGCTGCCATTCCTTTTCCTGTGCGGCTACGGAAAGGGCTACAACAAACAGCATCGGCAGTGTCGTCAAAGATTTAGTAAAAAGGACATTATTAAAATTCATATCCGAGATTGATGAAGAAATAAGCTTTCTTGGTGTGGTTGCTATAGCCTAATGTGGCACCAGCCGGGCCAAATATCGTATTGTAATAGTAGGCAATTTGGGTACCTATCCTCGTGCGATAGTCGAAGAGTTCCTTCACTTTTGGAGCGTGCTGGCCAGCTGCCACGCGCAACAGCACATAACTACTTTTGCCTATCCGCTCCTGAGCCTGTAGCTGAGCCGCCGCAAACTGTTGGTGCACGTACTCCATATTTCCGATGCCTGCGAATGGCATCTGCTGCTCCACGTAGTGGTCAAACCACTCGCCACCGATGGTGTTGCCGAATACGGCAGGGGTGACTGTGCCGAAGAGCATACGGCCATAGAGCATTGGCTGGAGGGTGAAACGGCTACCGATAGTAAACGACATACGCCAGTTGGCACTGACATCACTCATACCCATCGTCTTACCCTGTTTGTTGCCCTCGGCATCGCGGACATCGAGCTTGGAAAAGTTGTTGGTCAGATATGCATATTCGGCATTAAAGCGGGTACCATATGTGGGGAAGGTCCAATTGTCCTCAGTGTTAAGAGCCAAACGGGCACGGTAGCTGAAGAAATGTTCATTTTTGAGTGTTACCTGTTTAGCCGACTCAGAGCCGAGTTTGCTGCGATAGTGAAAAAAGTCCCAGCGCAGTCCCATCTGCAAGTTGAAATGGCGCAGATCGAAATTAATGGGCAGGAATTCTGCCTGTGACTGGTTGTAACGGATATTATAATCGAGATCACCGTATGTATATACATCAACATCGTTTCTATGGAATGTATAACTGAAAGTGGGGCGTGTAAAGAATCTGGGGTGAACGGTAATCTCACCACGAGCCATCAGTCGCTTACCCAGACGGAGCGTGATGCCGGTTTCGAGAGGGATGGCTGTTTTCAGCGGGATGTCAAGTCCCAATAGAATGGCAGCATTTTCCTCTGTATCGTAGCGCACTCCGGCTTGGAGCTGCAAAGACTTCCGTTCACCTGCCGAGAGGATAACACGCACACCAGGAGATTTACTATTTTCGGATTTACTATTTACGACTTCGGGTACCAACTGGCACTCGGCTGTCTGATAGAAAAGATCCATACGCATACTTGTCGTGAGTTCCTGCTCCAGTTTGGCATCGATACTGTCAACCTTATTCAGTTGGAATTTCTGTATCAGGAACCGCTTTGCCTGCGGGGTCATGTTTTCGAAAGAGAAACTGGTGACGTGCTGCCGCTCTGTCATAGCATCGGGTCGCAGTGGATAATAGATGGTAGGACGGAATGAATCATCAATACCGATAAGCTTCTTCAAGGCGATGATCTCGTCCCAGTGGCGCATGGCCTCTTCCTCACCATAGCGTAACAGTGAGTCGATAGCCTCAGACGTAAAACTGGCGGTGGAATAGCCATGAGGGGCGACATTCATCCACAGGTCGCAGAGGGCCTTGTTCTCGTCGTACTTGTTCACACAATTCACGTCGATAATCTGGCCTACGATTTTCATCGTACCCGTGATGTCCTCAGCCTTCTTAGGCTTGCCATTCAGCGTGATGCCAATAACAACTTCGGCTCCCATCTCTCGAGCTACGTCAACTGGAAAATTATTCTTCAGACCGCCATCGACCAGTACCATGTCGCCCATTCTCACAGGCGAAAAGGCAGCAGGGATGGACATAGAGGCACGAATGGCCTGCGGCAGCCGTCCACTGTGGAATACCACCTCGCTGTTGTCCATGATGTTTGTAGCCACACAGGCGAAAGGAATCTTCAGGTCGTTTGTAAAATCGAGTGAATCTGTATAGCCCACAAAGAGTTTTTGGAACAGTTCAGCCAAGTTCTTGCCCCTGATAAGGCCTCCGGCACCCTGGTCACGCTTACCAATGGTCAGACCAGTAGTAAATAAATAGGTATTCTGCTTCTTGCGGTCGAGGAGACTCTGGTTGCGCAGATCTTCCTTGTCGGTAATGACGTAGGTCCAGTCCTGAGTCCTTACCATCGAGTCAAGCGAATGGGCGTTATAGCCGATGGCGTAGAGTCCACCAACGATACTGCCTATTGATGTGCCGGTAACGATATCAACGGGGATACCCGCCTTTTCCAGCACTTTCAGCACACCGATATGCGCCATACCCTTTGCGCCGCCGCCACTGAGTACGACACCGACTTTTTTCCTGGTCTGCGGAAAGGTATCCTGACTTGCCAGACTGACGCTGTCGGTCTGAGCGTCTAGTGTACTAACCATAAGTACAGCAATCATCATCAATAAGATCTTTTTCATTTTATTGCGATTTATCTTGCCTTCATCATGCGTGAGGCTAATGCAAGGTGAAGAATTCCTTGATGCGCTCTATGTAGCGTTCACCGACGTTGCGGCCAAGCTGGTAGACGTGCTGCATCTCCTGGGGGTCGTGGGAGATGTGGCCGATGGGTATCCTATCGTCGGGACGGATAACCAGGCAGCGGCCCTCACGCTCGGCCTGGGCTACATATTCCAACTCTTCGTTGTACATCAGATGCCGACGGTCCATCGCCTTGATCATCTCCGGATAGCGACGCAGGGCAATGCGCATCAGGGGCATCAGCGGGTTATGGCTTTTCTGGTAGCCTTGAGGCTGGGTGAGTATCACTACGTTGCGGCGGTAGCCGATGCTCTCGCTGTATTCCAAGGGAATAGAATCGGCTACACCGCCGTCGAGCAGCTTTCTACCTGCTATGCTGACCACCCTTGACACCAACGGCATGGATGCCGAGGCGCGAATCCAGTCGTAGGTCTCATAGTTGGCTTCTGTCAGTGGCTGATAGACGGCCTGTCCAGTCTCCACATCCGTACACACTACGATAAACTCCATGGGGTTGCTGTTGAAGGCATCATCATCGAAGACCTCGTATTTCCGGGGTATGACGTGATAGCCGAACTCCGCGTTGAAGTAATCACCGGTGGTGAGTAGAGAGCGGATGCCGCTGTAGCGAGAGTCGCGGGCAAAGCGCATATTGTAGCGGATGGCACGTCCTATCTGGCGCGACTTATAGTTACAGCCGAAGGCCGCGCCCGCCGAGACACCGATGAGTCCGTCGGGCCACACGTCGTGCTCCATCATCACATCGGTGATGCCCGCCGTCCAGAGTCCGCGCATGGCACCTCCTTCCAGCACCAGTCCCCGCTTTCCTTCCATAGTAAATGCCGATATCATCTGTTTACCGTCTTCTTGTTGCCACGCAGATAGATGCCCTTAGCAGTGGGTTGGCTCGTCAAGCGGCGACCCTGCAGGTCGTAAACAACTGAGAATTGAGAGTTGAGAGTTGAGAATTGAGCGATGCCAGAGGCTTTCTGTCCTGCCAGATAGAGCAGACGGTCGTAGTTGTAGTAGCCGCCGTTGTGGAAGGGCATGATGTCGGTCAGCAGGTCGTGGTTGGTGAAGATCAGTTCCACAGGAGCAGGACTGCTGACAGCGGGACCTGTCCATCGCCAGATATTACGGCCGTTGGCTGTTTTCCCAACTATCTCGCATTGGTCACCCTCTTTGTTGCTATGCAGGTCGGTGGCAGTGTCATCGGCCGTACGCCATTTGCAATAGATGGGTTCGTCCCAGCAGAAGCGGGGCTCCTCGAAATAGGCATAGTAGCAGCCGTCGAGTTCTTCCACACAGATGGGTGCGTCGGCAGGACGGGTGTAGTCGGGCTTCTGGGGCTCGGGCAGCGGCTTGGCATCGGCATCGGGGAATACGGTGAGGCGCAACTCGGTGCATCCGTAAGGTACGAGGTCTATATACTGTGTCTCGCTGCTCTTCATGGTCAGGTGACCCTGCTCGGGCATGGCCGGTGTGTAGCGCTTGTCAACGAGATCCCATTCAATCTGCTTCACGGGGATGCGTACATTGACGGAGGTATAGTTGAGGTCGAATGGTATCGTTCCACCAATTTCCTCAACGACTGGATAGTTCACCTCCAGTGCCTTACCATCATCAGTGTAGGCATAGTTGAAGGCACCTGTCGGTGTGATGTTCCAACACTTGAAATCAGGGTTCTCGGGCTTTTTGCCGTGCATACATTCGTATTCCGTGTTGTCCTCGGTCATCTGCTGCGGAATGGGGTACGAGAAGAGTAGCGGGCCGCGCTGGAAATAGACACCCTGGCCCTCAGCCACCTTCTTCTCGACCGCCATCGGCAGGGTCAGGGTGATGACATCACCGTTCTTTACGCCTGATGATATCTTGGTAAAACTTCCGGCAGGCAGGTGAAGGTCAGCGGCAGAACCGTTGACAGCAATGGATGCATGGGTACACCATGTGGGGATGCGCAGCGTCAGGGGAATGCTGGCACCCTCGGCTCCGCTCACCTTGAAGGTCAGCGTCTCCGCGAAAGGATAGTAGGTCTCGCAGGCGATGGTCACGTCGCCCTTTGCCGTATGGAAGGTGGCATGGCTGGGGCCATAGATGGCAGCCACTGCCCCACCCTCACTGTCGGTCATCCACATACGGGAGAGGAAATTGGGCAACATACGGTTCACGTTGCCCGAGCAGCACTCCGTCTCGTGCGTAGGCCGATAGGCCATCCATGTAGAGCCGTGCTTGTAGATGTTATGGTTGGAGGTGCCGGTGGCAATGAACTGGTTGACCGACGAGAAGTACTGCAGGGAGCGGAAGTCCTTGGTGATGCTTCCCAGTCCGGCGTTGTAGATGGCTTTCTCTATCTTGTCGGCCCACTCTGCCTCACCCGTCACGGAAAGATAATGGGTGAGCGTCCAGGTGAAGTCCACGATGTCGCACGTCTCGTGGCTGATGCATATATCGCTACCCAGCAGGAATTCGGCACTCGACGGCACGCCGTCGGGGAGCATCGACTCGCGCTCCAGCTTGCGTACAGCCGTCATGGCAAGGTCCAGATAATGCTGCTTTCCCGTGTAGGCATAGAGCAGCAGGGGCAGTTTCAACATCTCGCAGAACGTCACGCTGTGCATATAGAACGGTTCGTCGCTGAGGATGGCCGTCTCGTCAACGGCAAATCTGTCCTGTACAGCCCAAGCGTCCTCGGCCAGCTGCAGCAACTGGGGATTGCCAGTCTTGCCATAGGTCCAGAGGATGCCCTCGATAGACATGATATTTCGTCCACCCACGATGCCTCCTGCCAGGTCGTCTGACGTGAAATTCAGGTAGTGTTTCTCCAGGGCAGCGGGGATGCGCTCATCGCCGTCGTGCTCGTACTTGGCTTGCAGCACACGGAAGAACACGGACATAGGCCAGGTGATGCCCACAAGCGTGGAGTTTCCCAGTATGCCCTTCTCGTCGGGATGGGCCAGCGTATATTCTATGCCCTCCATAGCCTTGGCTACCATAGCCTCATCGTTGAGACCGTAGCCTAAGCGCAGCATTCCGTCGGTGTAATAGGCCGTCTGCTCATAGCGCCACCAGTTGTCGCCATAGCTCTCGTCGGGACGTGAGATCTCGCCTGCCCACAAACATGAGTTATAGGGATAGGACAGTGCTTCGGGATGACCCGTCAGACCGTTGTGCTGGCGTTCCATGAGTGTCTGTAGCCAACTGTCGGGATGGATGTCAGACACCTGGCCCATGGAGAATTTACTGTTGGTTTGTGCTGCGGCACTGACGGCAGAGCCACAAAGGAATACGGCGATGATTGCGCTCTTCAGGAAAGTCATTTTTCTTCTCATTTTGTTTTTGTCGTTGATATATTCTGATTAATGGTTTTACGGTTATATGGGAATTACGAATACTTGCGGGGATAGCGGAAGAGGATGGCCAACACAAGGGCGAGGCCGATGAGCATGGGATAATAGAGGTGGGGGATGATGGCGATGGGGTTCAAGCCGGAGAGACCTGCGGCAATGAGCACCTGTGCACCATAGGGCAGCAGTCCCTGGGTGAAACAGGAGGCGGTGTCGAGGATAGAGGCCGACTTGCGGGGGTCGATACCGAAGCGCCGGGCGATGTCTTTGGCAATAGGGCCGGTGGTGATGATGGCTACGGTGTTGTTGGCCGTGCAGACATTCACCAGAGAGGTCAGGGCGGCAATGCTCAGCTCACCACCTCGGGAACCGTGGATATTTCGCGTCAGGGCCTTGATGATAAGGTTGATGCCGCCGTTGTAGCGGATTATTTCCAGCATACCGCCAGCCAGGATGGTGACGATGATGAGTTCCGACATCCCCATCATGCCTTCGTTCATGGCCCCAAACCAGCCAAACACGTCGTAGGCACCCATCCACATCCCGATGATGCCAGTGAGAAAAATGCCGATGGTGAGCGTCAGCAGTACGTTGACACCACAGACAGCCATCACCACGACGGCGAGATAGGGAAGCACCAGCCAGTAGTTCATATTGTCTGTCAGCACAGGACTGCTGAGGTTGCTGCCTAAGAAGAAATAGACAATGAGCATCACAATGGCTACAGGAGCCACGATGCGGATGTTGACCTGGAACTTATCCTTCATGTTACACCCTTGCGTCTGTGTGGCTACGATGGTGGTGTCGCTGATAAACGAGAGGTTGTCGCCGAAATAGGTGCCACCAACTACCAGTCCTACCATCAGTGGAATGCTGATGCCCGACTGTTGGGCAATGCCTACAGCCAGTGGGGTGAGGGCGGCAATGGTGCCACAGCTGGTGCCGATACTCAGGGAGATGAAGCAGGAAGCGAGGAAGATGCCGGGCAGGATGGCCTGTTCGGGCAGGTAGCGCAAGGCAAGGTCTACGGTGGCATCCACGGCACCCATCGTCTTTGCCGACGCGGCAAAGGCACCTGCCAGAATGAAGATGGCGAGCATCAGCACCATCGTGGGGTTGCCTGCTCCCTTGGCAAAGATGCCGATACGCTCGTTCATCGTACCCTTCACCGTGAGTAGGGAGTAAACCGAACTGACGAGGAAGGCTACGGCGATGGGTACCTTGTAGAAGTCCTGTGCCACGATGCTGGTAGCCAGATAGAGCGTCAGAAACACGATGAGCGGGCTTAATGCTTTCATCTTCTTATGATTTTTCTTGTGCAAAGTTAGTGATTATTATTGAAAAAACATCAAATCATTTCGGTATTTGAGAAAATATACCTAATTTTGCGGCTTGAACAGAATGATTATGCAAATGATGAAGAGATTTTTATTAGTGATATTTGCCTGTATCGCACTGACGGCACAGGCACAGGATAGCGTTCAGGTGTTGCGTTTCGGATTCCTGAGCTATGAGTCGGTATTGAAGTCAACACCGGAATATGGCAAGGTACAGATGCACATGGACTCACTGCGCAGTGCCTTCCAGGCAGAAATGCAACGCGTAGAGGAGGAGTTCAACCGTAAGTACGAGGACTTTCTGGAGGGTCAGAAGGACTTTCCGCGTACCATCCTGCTGAAGCGTCAGACGGAGCTTCAGGAGTTGCTACAAAAGAATATACAGTTCAAACAGGAGTCGCTCAACGAGCTGAAACAGACGGAAGAGCTGCTGATAGCTCCGCTGCGCACCCGATTGAGCGAGGCTATCGCCACCGTGGCACGTGAGCAGCGCCTGGCACTGGTCATCAATACCGATGCCAATGCCTGTCCGTTTATTGAACCTACAATGGGGGTGAATGTGACAGAAGCTGTGATGCAAATAATAAAGAGGTGAGAGGTGAGAAGTGAGGCAGGACCGATAGGTGTTTTTGACAGCGGTTATGGGGGATTGACCATCCTGCATGGCATCCGACAGCTGTTGCCCGAATACGATTATCTGTATCTGGGCGACAATGCCCGTGCGCCCTACGGTCCGCGTTCCTTCGACGTGGTCTATGAGTTCACCCGTCAGGCCGTGCAGCGACTCTTTGAGATGGGATGCCACTTGGTGATCTTAGGCTGCAACACGGCATCGGCAAAGGCACTGCGCACCATTCAGCAGGTGGATTTGCCGCAATGGGATGCTGAACGGCGTGTGCTGGGCGTGATCCGTCCTACGGCCGAGGTCATCGGACAGCTCACAGAGAGTCGTCACGTTGGCGTGCTGGCTACCGAGGGTACCATCAAGAGCGAGAGCTATAACATGGAAATCAAGAAGCTGCATCCCGATATCCAGGTGTCGGGTGTGGCGTGTCCGTTCTGGGTGCCGTTGGTGGAGTACAACGAGGCCGACTCGCCTGGTGCCGACTATTTCGTGAAGAAGCGTATCGATCAGATAATGCACCTTGATCCTCAGATCGATGCCATCATATTGGGCTGTACCCACTATCCGCTGCTGATGCCAAAGATTCTGAAGTACCTGCCTGCCGGTGTCAGGGTAGTGCCTCAAGGGGAATATGTGGCTGAGAGCTTGAAGTCATACCTCCAGCGGCATCCACAGATAGAGCAGCGTTGCTCCAAGGGTGGCAACGCCCATTACCTCACTACCGAGAATCCGGAGAAGTTCAAGGATCAAGCCCTGATTTTCCTACACGAACCTGTGGAAGTAGAGAAAATCACGTTAGGATAAGAGTCGTTTGGAGAAATATCTTACCGGATACCAAACGCTGAGGAATCCCACTGCCAATACGGTGAAGAAGACGATGATGACATCCCACGGGTGTACACTGACGGGATAGGCACTGACCACAAACGCCCCTTCGCTGCTGCCCAGGGAGATAAGGCCATAGGTCTGTTGTAGCCAACAGAGCAACAGGCCTGCCATGATGCCTATGACAGCACCGATGGCTGAAATCATTCGACCTTCAAAAAGGAATACCTGAGTAATCTGATGGTCGGTAGCTCCCAGGTTACGCAGCGTCACCACGTCATCTTTCTTGTCGATAATCAGCATCGACAGCGACCCGATGATATTGAAACAGGCCACCATCAGGATAAACGTCAGGAAGATATATGCTATCAGTTTCTCTATCTTCATGATGCGGAACGTCTCGTCCTGCTGCTCGTAGCGGTCCATCACCTGATACGTGTCACCGGCAATGGCCTTGATCTTGTCCTTTGCACCCTCGAAATCGCTGCCTGGCTTCAGACGCAACTCTAACGATGAAATCATGCCCTGCTGGTCGAAGATGCGGCGGGCAAAGCCGATGCTGGTCAGGATATAGTTGCGGTCGTACTTCGACTGTTGCACCTCAAATACTACGTTGGGTGAGTAGAGCTGGTCTTCCTCGAAACCGTCGGTAGGGTCGCTCATGTCCAATTGCCCTCTCCGTCGCGGAGCATAGATCTGAAGAGGTAACTGATAATTCACGCCTAAGCCCAACTGCTGTGCCAGTTGGATGCCCGGGATGCCATAGTGCAGGTCGGCTGCATGGAGTTCAAACGTGCCGTCACCATAAAGTATCTCGCGGATATGTGTCAGCTGCTCAAAGTTGTCTTCCACACCTTTCAGACGTACCATCGTCTGACGGCCGTTATAGACAGCTAAGGCCTGATCCTCCACACACTCCGTAGCTACCGCCACTTCATCCAAGTTCTTTATCTCTAACAGTTTGGGGTCGTCGGCAGGTGCCGTCTTTCCCTCTACCGGCACAATCTTGATCTGGGGGTCGAAGGCAGTGAAGAACGAAGCCACCAGGTCGCTGAAGCCGTTGAACACGCTCAACGTCACCACCATAGCCATCGTGGCTACGGCAACGCCAACCACCGAGATGCCACTAATGATATTAATGACATTGGTGGACTTCTTTGAGAAGAGGTAACGGCGAGCTATATAAAAAGGAAAATTCATGCGGTAGCAAATTCTTCACTCTTATTCTTCACTCTTCACTCTTCACTCTTCACTTTTTAAGTAGTTCGTCAATACGTTCGATATAGTCCAGCGAATCGTCAATGAAGAAGCGCAGCTCAGGTACGATGCGCAGCTGATGGCGCACGCGCTGACCCAGGTTATAGCGAATCTGCTGACTGCTCTTCTCGATGTTATTCAGCAGTTCCTCGCCTCGTTCCGATGGGAAGATGCTCAGATAGGCCGTACAGATGCTGAGGTCGGGCGAAATCTTTACACGGGTCACACTGACCATCACGCCATGCATGGCGCGGGTCTGCTCCTGGAATATCACGCTCAGCTCCTTCTGCAGCAGGCGTGCAATCTTGTTTTGTCTTGTCTCTTGCATATTAAAGATTAAACATTTAAAATAAACATTAAATTCGCTTCGTTCAGTTTTTGCGGATGAGCGTCAGTCCGTCGCGCAGGGGCAGGATGACCTGCTCTACCCTTGGATCCTGCGCTATGTGGTCGTTGAAGCGGCGGATGCCCAGCGTCTGATGGTCGCGGTCGTAGGCAGGGTCAGTGATATGTCCGTCCCACAACGTGTTGTCGGCCAGAATAAAACCACCTGGCTTCAATCTGTTGAGCACCATCTCGTAGGTCTCCACGTAGGTGCGCTTGTCACCATCGATGAATGCCATATCGAACTCGATGCCCAGTTTGGGTGCCTCAGTGATGGCATCGCCGATAATGAACTCTATCTTGTCGGCTACGGGCGAGCCCTCTATCCAAGGCCGCGTAAAGTCCTCCTGCTCGTCGTTGATCTCGAAGGTATAGACCTTACCGCCCTCCTCCAGCCCTTCTGCCATGCAGATGGCACTGTAGCCACTGAAGGTCCCCACCTCAAGGATGCGCCGGGGGCGTATCATCTGCACCAGCATCTTCAGCAACCTGCCCTGCAAGTGTCCGCTGGCCATGCGCCCATGCAGCATATAGATATTGGTGGCACGCCACAGACGGTACAGGTAGTCGGGCTCCGGCTCTATATGAGAGAGGATATAAGGACCCACCCCTGTCCCCTCCCTGTATGGAGGGGAATAGTCAGACTTGTTGCTGTTAGATGACTCCATTCCCGTTGTATAGGTATTTACTCCCCTCCATTCAGGGAGGGGCTGGGGGTGGGTCTCAGTGCTTCAATCGCCAAACGATAGCTATCCAGTCCGAAGCCGCAGATCACGCCCTTGCAGGCACTAGATATCATCGACTTGTGACGGAACTCCTCGCGCTGGTGAACATTCGAGATATGCACCTCGATGACAGGGCAGTGCAGCGAACGAATGCAGTCATGCAGGGCAATGCTGGTATGGGTATAGGCTCCCGCATTCAGCACGATACCGTCATACGAAAAGCCTACCTCCTGCATCTTGTTAATCATCTCGCCCTCAATATTGCTCTGATAGTAGTCTATCTGCACATTGGGGTATTTCTCCTTTAACTTAGGCAGGAAAGCCTCGAACGATTCAGAGCCATAGATACCCGGCTCCCGCTGTCCCAGCAGGTTCAGGTTAGGCCCGTTGATAATCTGTATTTTCATACTTCATTCTTGTTTCAATGTGCAAAGTTACGAATAAACGAAGGAAAAGCCAAATTAATTTGAGCTTTTCTGAGTGTCAAGAACTTCAGCGTAGCTAATGTTACGAAAAAAAGTTGTTGCAGTCAACGGTTTTTATCAAAAATATTGTACCTTTGCAACTGATACAGCCAAAGATGCCACGGGTACAACCCTCACCCCGACCATCTACCATAATGCGCTGAAAAATACCATGACTCAGACGGTATCGCTCAGCGGCAATAAGGGATCAAGAATGGACGGAAGGTTCTAAAACGATAAGTCGGTTAAATCCCCAAAACATCAATCATATCTGCCGAGATGCCGAAAGGTGTTTCGGCAGATATCGTTTTGTTTTTTTTGCTTATTCTTTTTGGTATTACGAACAAAAGCATTATCTTTGCAAACTATAAAATCATTATAAAAATGAAGAAGATAGCACTTTTATTTGTTTGCCTGCTTACGGCAGGAGTAGCCTTGGCCGGTGGACACTGGGTAGGTACATGGGGTACGGCTCCACAATTAGTAGAACGTCATAACAATCCACCTGCACCGGGGTTGACCAACAACTCGCTGCGCCAGATTGTTCAGGTGTCGATAGGCGGCAAGAAAGTGCGCCTGAAGCTGACCAATGAGTTCAGCAAAGAGGCTACGGAGATCAAAGCCATAGAGCTCTCCATTGCCAAGACGGCAGGCAGCAGTAGCGAGATTGATGAGTCATCGACCGTCTGTCTGACCTTCAACGGTGAGCCGTCAGTGACTATCCCCGCAGGAGGCCATATCGTTTCCGATGCCGTGAAGTTCCCCATCGGCAATCGTGAGAACGTAGCCATCACCATTCACTACGGAAAGACTTCCCCATCGGTCAGCGGACATCCTGGCTCACGAACCACCTCATACCTGAAAGAAGGTAATACCACCGACTTTAACGGAGCTGAGAGGACCGACCATTGGTATAACATCCAGACACTGGAGGTGGAAGCCCCAAAGAAAGCAGGAGCAGTGGCCATACTGGGAAACTCCATCACCGACGGACGCGGTTCTACCACCAATGAGCAAAACCGCTGGGCCGATGTGCTCTCGCGCCGTCTGCTGGCCAACAAGGCCACGAGCCGGGTGGGCGTGCTGAATATGGGTATCGGTGGCAACTGCGTGCTGCGTGGAGGCTTAGGACCTACCGGCAAGGACCGTTATCATCGCGACCTGTTTGGACAGGAGGGCGTGAAGTGGATTATCCTCTTCGAGGCCGTCAACGACCTGGGCTCTTCATGGAATGGTGCAGAGACGGCTCAGCACATCATAGAGGTCTATAAGCAGATTATCGACGAGGCCCACCAGAAGGGCATCCTAGTCTTTGGTGCCACCATCACACCGTTCAAGGGCAACAATTACTATTCCGAGGACCACGAGAAGGGTCGAAGCATCATCAACGAATGGGTTCGCACCACCGACCTGCTTGATGGTGTGATAGACTTCGACCAGGCCGTACGCAATCCGCAAGACCCCGAAGCCATGCAGAAAGAGTTCCTTTTCGAGAACGACTGGCTGCATTTCAATGCCAAGGGTTATGAGGTGATGGGCAGCAGTATAGACTTGGATCTGTTTACCAAGAAATAGTCTCGTTTTACGCTATGGACCAACAGACCGCCAAGATACGGAAGGACTACCTGCGCTACCTGCGACTGCAGCGCAGCGTATCGCCCAATACCCTTGAGGCGTATGCCCTCGACCTGGACAAGCTATTGGTCTTCCTGAAACATGAAGGGAAAGGCGTGACGGAGGTGGAGTTGACGGACTTGCAGACCTTTGCTGCCGGACTTCACGATATCGGCATCGGCCCACGCTCGCAATGCCGCATCCTGAGTGGCGTACGCTCGTTCTACCGCTTCCTGGTGATGGATGGCTATATGGACAGCGACCCCACGGAGTTGCTGGAGTCGCCGGTATTAGGAGAACATCTGCCAGAGTTTCTCACCCCGCAGGAGGTAGACCGGCTGAAAGAATCCATTGACCTTTCCAAACCCGAGGGTCACCGCAACCGTGCCATCATCGAGGTGCTCTTCTCCTGTGGTCTGCGCGTATCGGAACTGGTCAACCTGAAGTGGTCGCAAGTATACACCAAAGAACGCTTCCTGCGTATCATGGGAAAGGGATCCAAGGAGCGTCTGGTTCCCATCTCTAACCTCGCCCTGAAGGAGATAGAGAACTATCTGCCTTGGCGCAACTCGCTGAAGATCAAGCCTGGCGAGGAAGACTATGTCTTTTTAAATCGTCGTGGGGCTCACCTCACCCGTGTGATGATTCTCATCATGCTGAAGGAACAGGCCAAAGCAGCAGGCATCCAAAAGACCATTTCTCCACACACACTGCGCCACTCCTTTGCCACAGCCCTCTTGGAGGGCGGTGCTGACCTGCGTGCCATTCAGGCCATGCTGGGACATGAGAGCATCGGCACTACTGAGATCTACACCCATCTGTCTATGCAGACCTTACGTGAAGAAGTGCTCAACCATCATCCACGTAATATGAAGAATCCATAAATAAATACCACTATGAAGAGAACAATATTATTTCTTGCAGTCATCGTAGCAGCCACCGTAGCCGCTATGGCTCAGACCAGTTTCAGTGAACCCACGACGTTGTATCTGATGCACAGCAGTGGAAACCATTTGGAGATGGGAACCGACAATGGAGGCTGGATAGAGGCATCCACCAAGTCCAGTCCGCAGAAAATGGTTATCGTTCCCGATGGAAAGGGCTATTATAACATTCAGGTGAGCGGCAAGGAGATGTTCCTGTCGAAGACTGGCGAGTGGAACTCGAAGTTCATTGCCGACCCGTCAGTGGATGAGGCGAAGTTTACCATCGAGCAGGGTATGAGCCAGTTCATGAAGCTGCGCTGCAAGGCGAATAACGGATACCTGGGTACCGACAGCAACGACAGTCACCAGAAGGTCTATTCCAATAAGGACGGCTCGGACATGAAGCACCTGTGGTATTTCAGTACGAAGGTCAACGCCACACCGCCCACTGATACGCTCACCTATATGATTAATCCGCAGTTGGTGCGCCAGCATTTCGATGGCTGGGGCGTGTCGCTGTGCTGGTGGGCAGGACAGTGCGGAAAGTGGTCGGACTCGAAAATCACCGAGATCATCAAGTGGCTCACCAGTCCCACGGGTCTTAACTATTCGCACTTCCGTTATAACATCGGTGGTGGTGATGACCCCGAGAACCGCCACTGCGACCTTCACCACATGGGTAGAGGCAAGGGCTTGCGTGCCGAGATGGAGGGCTTCAAGGACTTCAGTGGCGATGAGTACCACTGGGACCGTGATGCCGCCCAGCGTAAGATTATGCTGAAAATCAAGGAATTGCGTCCAGACGCGGTCTTCGAGGCCTTCAGCAACTCGTGTCCTTATTATATGACCTACAGTGGATGTGTCAGCGGCAATGCCGATGGCGGCAAGGACAACCTGAAGCCGGAGTACTACGAGGAGTTTGCCCATTATTTGGTGGATGTCTGCAAACACTATAAGGACGAGTACGGCATCGAGTTCAAGACGCTGGAGCCTTTCAATGAGTCGGTCACGGGCTTTTGGTATGCCAATGGCCCGCAGGAGGGTTGCCATTTCGACTATCAGTCACAGATTAACTTCATCCGTGTCTTGGAGCCTATCCTCAAGGCTTCAGGTCTTAATACTGTCATCTCTGCTTCCGACGAGACCAACGTGGGACTGTCGGTCGAGGGATTCAAACAATACAAGAACGCAGGGGTGCTGTCGAAGGTGGGACAGTGGAACACGCATACCTATTCTGGCAGCAATGCCGACCGTGCCCGCTTGGCTTTCCTGGCTCATCAAGCAAAAAAACCCCTCTGGATGAGCGAGACGGGCTCGGGTGGTAATGGCATTGGCGGTAACCTCAGTCTGGCACAACGTCTGATTGATGATATGCGCTACATACAGCCGGAAGCGTGGATTGACTGGCAGTATATGGAGGAGGCTAACGACCAGTGGTGCACTATCCGAGGCAGCTTTGCCGACCAGACCTACGCGAAGGTGAAGAACTACTATGTGCGTCAGCAATGCACGCGTTTCATCAAGCATGGTTACGACATCATCACGTCGCCCTGCTCCAAGTCCCTGGCAGCTGTCAATGCCAGTCGCGATACGCTGGTGCTGGTGGTACTCAACGAGGGTGCCAAGGCCGTACATAATATCGACTTGTCGCTTTTTTCTGATCTGCCTGCCCTCAGCAGTATCAAGGCCTATCGCACCTCTGCTAATGAGAACCTGGTCAGCACCAAGAATGGGATCACCCTCAATGGCAGCGACCTCAAGGTGGTGATGCCAGCCCAGTCTATTATGACCTTTATCATTCCTGCGCATAGTACGGAGGTGACAGCCACGGATCTGCTGCGCGACGGCTGCGAGTACCTGATCATTCCTCGTCATGAGACCACACGTGCCGTTACGGCCACTGCCAGTAAGGTCACCATTCAGGATATCGATTACGGGGATGCCCAGCGCTGGACGCTCTCCGACCTTGGCAACGGCACTTACGGCTTCAAGAACGCCCTTGGGCTGAGGCTCACGGCTCATCGTAGCAGTAGAAGCTCTTCGCTCACGGCACAGAAGAGTGAGGCCAGCGAACAGGACTTTTATATTGACACCGTGGACTATCCTTACTATAAGATTCTGGCCAGCAAGGGACACAGCCACGGGTTCGACCTGACCAATGAGTCGACAGCAGCCGGAACGACGGTCAACATCTGGCAGTATCAGGACAGCAACACCACGCCCATCCATCGCCAATGGATGCTATTCCCCCTTGCAGCACCCCAGCAGCAGAACAGCATCGAAGAGACACTAATGCCGTCCGATGTCACGGCTACCGCGACAAGCAAAAAGATCTATGACCTCTCTGGTCGCAGGATTGACAATCGTCAGTCACTCTCCAAGGGCATCTATATCGTCCGAGGAAAGAAAGTAGTGGTGAGATAGCAACAGGCAGTGACCAGTCCCTATGTGTCTTGCGTCGATTCTTGAACATTTCATTTACTCAGTTGCTTAACTGGAAAGGTGAAATAGGTATCGGGGAAAGGTTCGTCCTTCAGTGTGAAGTGCCACCACTCGGTGTCGAAAGGCTTTTCAGTCGATACCCCTGTGCTTTCACGTCATCACTCACGGCCTTCAGACTATTCACTTGAGTTGCTTTGAATTACATTCGACTCGTCTCTCACTCGGTCAGTACACGTGTATCTACGGGAAAGGTGAAGTCAGTCTTCACCACACCATCGCCGTAGATGGTCTTGAAGTCATTCTTCATGGAGATGACGTGGTATCCTGCCTCTCGCCATTTCGCCTCACGCTTGGCACCCTCTGCCAGGTCGGCATGGTCACGGGCATCATCGTCGGCCACGAGCATGAATGTGGCGGTCTTGTATGTCTTATTGCCCATGCAGTAGTTGTGCATAGCGCAGTCGCCACTGCTGTTGCCGAACGACAGCACGGGCACCTTGCCTATCTCCTGCGAGATCTGCAGCACCTTGTTCGTCTTCAGGTTCTTGATGATAAGTTCGTCAGTACGCACGAGGTCTTCCTTCTGGCCCATGGTATAATCGACACCAGCCTCCGTGCCCTGACTGCTGGACATGAGTTTCACATCCATGCCGATGACGCGGTTAGGCTCGATACCGATGCTTTCCACCAGTGCACGGCAGATGAAGCGGTCGGAGCCGCTGACGACGTAGTACGTAAAGCCGTTGTCCTTCAGATAGTCGAACACTTCGAGCATCGGCTTATAGAAGCTCTGGCCGTAGGTCATGCCGCTGAAGCCGTTGGCGGGCTGGGCGGCGTATGCCTTGACGTAGGCATCAAACTCGGCCAGCGTCATACCACTGTAAGCCTTTGCTGCAGCGTAGGCGTGCTTCATGTCGAAATGGTCGGGCAGTTTCTTGCCGTTGCGCACGAAGTCGCGTATCTCCTGCGCCGTTTCCATCACGTCCTTCGGAGCCTCGTACGATGCATCGTCCAATGCACGATACTCCAACAAGTTATACTCGAAATACGTCGGGTAGAGTTCGCCCACGAACGTGCCGTCCATGTCGAACGTGGCGATGCGGTCTTCCTCCTTGATGTAGTTCGGACTGCTCGGATTCGTCACATCTTTCACGTAGTCCTGCAAGGCCGTCAGTGCCTCGCACTGGTTCCACAGCGTGAAATACTCTTTGTTAGTAGGCTGAACAACGTGCGTATTGTTATCATCCTTGCTGCACGATGTCAGCACTGTTGAGCCGCAGATTAAGAGGATGGCGGCGAGCATCCATAGTTTCTTCTGTTTCATCTTCTATCTCTGTTTATATCTCTTTGACGGGGGCAAAGGTACAAAAAATCTCCCGAACCGCTGCGATTCGGGAGATTGATTTACGGATTATTAGTGGATTCCTTACTCCGAAACTATCATTATCCCTCCGGCTCGCCGCCGCCGCTGCCCTTGCGGGCGAGTATCTGGCGGTAGTGCTCATGAAGTTATCGCTTCGCTCGAATTTAAGCAAATTTTGTCTAAAGTAAGCCCTACTTATAACAAAAAGAAACGTTTTCTTGGTAAAATTCACTACCTTTGTACCCACAAATTGTAAGACGTGGCATTATGACACACCAATCAAACAAGCACTTCAATACCTACAAGGAGGGACTGGATCTGGAGGTCCTGCGGCAGTACTGCATGGAGCATGGGGAGAAGAGGACATTCCTGCGTGGCGAGACGCTGGAGGAGGCGGGCGAGCCGGCGCAGTGGGTGGCGTTCGTGGAGCGGGGATGCTTCAAGTACATGGTTCACAACGACGAGGAGGGCAAGGACTACTGCACGGGCTTCGCCTTTGAGGGCGAGTTCGTGGCCGACTTCCCCTATTGCCTCGACGGCGACGTGTCGGAGGTGAGCATCGAGGCGGACATGCCGTGCGAGGTGCGCGTCATCAGCGGGCAGGAGCTGCAGGCCCTCATTGATAACGACCCGAAGATGGCGAAGATGGACGTGAAGATACTCAAGAACCTGTTCAAGATGGTCTATGGGCGCGACCTCGACCACTACCGCTACACCGCCCGCAGCCGCTACCGCCGGCTCATCGACCGCTGTCCGCAGGTGGTGCAGATGCTCTCGCTGAAGGACATCGCCTCGTTCCTCAACATCACGCCCATCTACCTGAGCAAACTGCGTAGGGAAGTCACCTTCGGCAAAGAAGGATGATAATATTTCGGCTCAAAAATCATTATACTGAGCCAAAAATTCCTTGAATTTCTAAAACTAGTTTTAGAGTTGCACCCTCGGCACCCTATTCCCGGGCCTTGCCGAGGGCTTTTTCGTGCCTTTTTCAGTAACTTCGCAAGATAAATAGTTAGCGTTTTGTCTTTCTGAAGGGTATTATCATAAAAAGACGCGATGAAACGAGAGACGATTGAGCGGCTGTTCAAGCAGCACTATGCCAAGATGCAGCGGGTGGCACGCACCCTGCTGTACGACGAGCAGGATAGCGAGGATGTGGTAAGCGACATCTTCGAGAGTCTGCTCAATGGGCAGACGGTATTGCTGCCTGATACGGAGGAGCGCTACCTGCTGACCGCTGTCCGCAACCGGTGCTTGAAACGGCTACGGCACGAAGCTATCAAAAGAGATGTGGAATATGAGATGTCCGCGGAGGGGCTGGAGGACGAACGGCTGACGGACATTGTGGAGTTCGTGGTCAGTCATATGACGGCGCAGGAGCAACGCATCTTCCACTTGCGCTTCACCGATGGTTACCGCTACGAAGAGATAGCCGTTGCCGAGGGCATCAGCCGTGTGGCCGTCTGGAAACATCTCTCGCACGTCATTACCGAAATCAAACGACAATTTAACCCCAGGAAGTTATGATGCACAAAGACGACATGCAACAGCTGTTCCTCGACATGCAGGAACACCCCGAGAACTATTCCGACGGACTGTTGGAGGACGTGATGGACAACATTGACCGCGAGCCTGATGCTGAGATCGCATGGTTGCGGTTCGTGAAGAGGCAGGAAAGCAAGACGCGCCCTCAGCGTCAGTGGATGAAATTCGCAGCGATGTTTGCCGGAGTCATCGTGTTGGCCGGCATCACTTTTGCCGCCATCCATATCATCCGGAATCGTTCTAAACAGCTGATGGAGACGACAATGACAGAAGGCTCTCAAGCCTTGAATCTCAAATCTCAATCCACAGTCCCCGTCCAATTCTCTAACGCTCCACTCGACAGCATCCTCGCCGTCGTCGCTACCCACTACGACAAGGCCGTCAGTTTCCGTGACGAAGCCCCGCGCCGTATGAAGCTCATTATGACGTGGCAGCCCGACGCACCGCTCACCGACTTCATCGAGCGACTCAACGCTTTCGACGGACTGAGCCTTAGCCTGCAGAACGACACCATTGTAGTGCAAACGAATGAGGAGGAGGGCAAGCAATGAGACGTATGCGTCTGGTATTATTTTCGATGCTCTGTGTACTCTCTATGAGCAGCGTAGCTGCGCAGTCCTTCCGCAACGTCCCGCTGCTCGAAGCCCTGCAGACCATCAGCCGCGAACATACGGATTACGCCATCGACATCCTGTCCGACGGGCTTGGTGACCTGCGTACCTCGGCCAATGCCGCGGGACTCCCTGCACCCGACGCCGTGAAGCGCGTCTGCAAGGGCCTGCCCGTGAAAGTGAAGGTACGGGGCCCGCATATTACTGTGGAATACGACAAGAAGAAGGAGGTGAGGAAGCTGAAGCTGAACGGCAATGTGCAGGACATCCGCGCCCACAAGCCGCTCATCGGTGCCACCGTCGAACTGCTTGATGCCGACAGCACAGTGCTGCAACAGGTGGTGGCCAAGCACCACTACACAGCCTACGGCGAGGGGGGCGACGTCCACGAGTGGGACACCAGCGACTTCAGCTTCACCGTACCCGCCCTGCCCGCTAAGTATATCTTCCGTGTGAGTCTGCTGGGCCACCGCACGGCCTACATCGACTACAGCATTGACCGCATAGGCCGCCGCGAGCATGAGCGCAGCCTGCCCCCATTCTATTTGTACGAACAGTCAAAGATGTTGCAGGAGGTCGTCGTGACGGCCTCGAAGGTGAAGTTCTACTACAAGGGCGACACCTTGATATATAATGCCGACGCCTTTATCCTGGCCGAAGGCTCGATGCTCGATGCCCTCATCGGCCAGTTGCCGGGTGTGGAGTTGCGGCGCGACGGCCGCATCTACCACAACGGCAAGTTCGTCGACGACCTGCTGCTCAACGGCAAGCAGTTCTTCAGCCACGACCGCAAGCTGCTCTTGGAGAACCTGCCCGCCTACACCGTGAAGGACATCGCCATCTACGACAAGCAGACCGCCGAGAATGAGTTCCTTGGTATCAAGGACGAGCGTTCGCAGCACCATGTCATCGACGTGCGGCTGAAAAAGGAGTATATGATTGGTTGGATAGCCAATGTGGAGGTGGGGGCTGGCACAGGCGAAAGGCTACGGGTAGGCGACGGAACGTCGGGAATGCGCTATCTGGCCCGCCTCTTCGCCATGCGCCACACCGATTTCTCGCGCTTCGCCGTCGTTGCCAATGCCAACAACCTCGACGACGACGGGCGCCCCGGCGAGAGCGACAACTGGCAGCGCGGCAAGACCAACGACCTGCGGCGCACCGAGCGCGCCGACGTGGACTTCAGCGTCAGCGACCGCCAGAAACGGTGGGAGTTATACAGCAACGCCTCCGTCATCCACTCCACCACCGACGGCGAGACCACTACCACGCGCCAGAACTTCCTGCCCACGGGCGATACCTACGACTACAGTTTCGACAGCCGCCGCAACAAAGACTTGCGCCTCAGTACGTGGATGACATTCGTACGCAACACGAAGCAGGTACGCTGGACCATCGACCCCAACGTCACCTACCACCGCTTCGACCACACTGCCGACTTCGCCTCGGCCACGTTCCGCGCTCCCATCGCCAGCGTCAGCCGCCAGTTGCTCGATGAGCTCTACAGCCCCACGGCGCAGCGCCTCAGCCTGCGCGATACGCTGGTGAACCGCATCCTGCGCGAGGGCAGTGGCAACGGCCACGACTGGAGCAGTCGGCTGAACTTAGGAGCCGTTGTCAAGATTCCTCACAGCAACGAGTCCCTGCGCCTCGGTGCCACCGTCAGCTACGACGACCGCACAGAGCAGCTCTTCAATCGGCAGACGGTAACCACTCCCCTCCTTCACAGGGAGGGGCAGGGGGTGGGTCTTCACCAATACTACGACAACCACCCCGACCGCAACCTGGCGGCCAATGTCCGCGTAGGCTACAACATCCCCATTGGCCCGGGCTGGCGCCAACTGTACACCACCTACTATTTCCATCACAACCACCGTCACCGCCGCTCGTCGCTCTATCTGCTCGACCGCCTGCCAGGAGATGCTGACCAGCCCATCGACCAACTGCCCTCCGTCAGTGAGTACCAGCAGGTAATGGATGCCAGCAACAGCTTCGACAGCCGCGAGACGGAGAACCGCCACCGTCTCGACATCAACTTCGGCTATAAGTTCAACAAAGCCTCCTACGGCCAGATATGGACGCTGCTCGACGGTGACATCAACTTCTGCCAGCAGAGTCTGGACTATCAGCGCGGACGCATCGACACTACGCTCCACCGCAACGCCTTCGAGATGTATATGCAGGACATGACCGTCTACGACATCAAGGGTGGCCACCAGTTCTCGGTGGGCGTAAGCTTTAGGGTGAAGCAGCCCAACCTGGAGCACCGCATCGACCTGCGCGACGACACCGACCCGATGAACGTCCGACTGGGCAACACCGGCCTGCGCTGTACCGTCACGCCTAACATCCAGCTCATGTGCAGCTACAACAGGAGGAAGCGCATCAGCCACGCTTTTGAGTGGGATCATGACCGCACCTACAACGCCATCGCCATGGGCTACGTCTACGACCCGCAGACCGGCGTGCGTACCTACCGCCCCGAGAACGTCGACGGCAACTGGAACATGAATGGCTCCTACACCATGTACTGCGCCCTCGACACGGCCAAAAAGCTGAACCTCGACCTGCCCTTCAAAGTCAACTACAGCCGAAGTGTCGATCTTGTCGGCGTCACCGCCCCGTATTCTGCGACAGTGTCGCAGCCTGAACGCTCCATCGTCCACCGCCTCGCCCTCAGCGTCAGCCCCACCTTCCGCGCCGACATCGGGAAGCACCACTTCGACCTCACCTGCCAACCCGTTTGGGACCGCCTGACCAGCCCGCGCGAAGACTTCGAGGACATCAACGCCTTCACCTGCCGCACCGCTCTGTCGGCCATCCTCAAACTCCCGTGGAAGCTCGACCTCACCACCGACCTGACGCTCTACTCGCGCCGAGGCTATGCCGACGCGCAGATGAACACCGACAACCTCGTGTGGAACGCCCGCCTCGTGCGCCCCTTCCTCAAGGGCCGCCTGCTGCTGATGCTCGACGGTTTCGACATTCTCGGCCAGCTCGATAATGTCACCCGTGTGGTCAACGCCCAGGGCCGCACCGAGACCTACACCAACGTCATGCCCCGCTACGCCCTGCTCCACGTGGTCTATAGGGTGAACAAGCAACCGAAGAAAAATAAGCTTTAAATAAAGTTAGTAAAGTGCTTGGCTGAACCAAACGGTCGCTCGACCTTTGGTCTTGCTACCAACGGGACGCAAGAAAACCGAGTAAGCAACAGATTAATAACCCGGGCATGCTGGAGGCCGCAGGGATGCTCCCTCCAGTCTTTTAGCAAACCATTCAAGCAAACGAACAATGAGAACAATTATAGCATCCTGTTTACTCGCCTTCCTCGCTATGACAGCAGGGGCGCAGTCCTTTCACAACACACCGCTGATTGAAGCCTTGCAGGCCATCAGCAACAGTCAGTCGAACTACACCATCGACATCCTGTCCGATGGTCTCGGCAACCTGCACACCTCAGCCAACGTCACTGGACTCGCTACCCCTGACGCCGTGAAGCGCCTCTGCAAGGGTCTGCCCGTAAAGGTGAAGACAAAGGGCAGGGTAATCAGCGTACAACCGAAGAAAGGCGTACCCCAACGACACGAAGTGGAAATCAGGGGCAAGGTAGAAGACGGGTTCCTGAAGATACCGCTGGCCCACGTGAAGGTGTCCATCTGTCGGGCCGACAGCAGCGTGCTGGTCGATTCGGCAACTAATTTGTTGGGTTACGGCCACGGCGACAGGCTGCTGTATGCCATGTACACTGCAAAGGTGACTACCGACGCTACGCACCTCTTGGTACATGCCCAGCTGAAAGGCTACGATGACGTGTGGCAGCGCGCCGACATCGGCAAGCGGACAGAGGTGGAGATGCCTACGCTCGAGATGCGCAAGATGCGTGAGATACAACTGGGCGAAGTGGTCATCAAGTCTACAAAGGTAAAAATGTTCTGGCGCGGCGACACCATCGTCTATGATGCCACGGCGTTCAACCTGCCGAAGGGGTCGATGCTCGACGACCTCATCCGCCAGATGCCGGGCGTGACGCTGAACGCCCAGGGCCAGATCTTCGTCAACGGACGCATGGTGGACGAGCTGCTGCTCGGCTCGCGCTCCTTTATGCGCGGCAACAAGCGGGTGCTGATGGAGAACCTGCCCTACTACACGGTGAAGGAGGTGAAAGTCTATGAGAAGCAGACCGACCGAAGTGTGGCCCTGGGCTACGACGTAGATCCGAAGAGGTATGTGATGGACGTGAACCTGAAGCAGGAGTACCAGCGCGGCTACATCGCCAATGTGGAAGGGGCAGCGGGGAATGAGGACAGGTGGCTCGGCCGTGCCTTCGTCCTCGTCTTCTCCGACCATTACCGCTTCACGCTGTTAGGCAACGCCAACAACGTGAACGAGACGCGCCACATCGGACAGTCGGACAGCTGGACGCCTGCCACGATGCCGAAGAACATGCTCACGACACGGAGCGTGGCAGGCGAGATGAGTTACTACGCCAAAGGCGATGTGGTGAAGAACAATCTGACGGCCTCGTACACATCGACCACAGACGTCAGCGAGACCAGAAGCCGCTATGAGCAGTTTCTGCAGGGGCTTACGCCCACGTCGCTGACAGAGAGCGCCAACCGCACGGGCAACCAACGGTGGAGCGCCCACAACGAGCTGACGCTGAAAAAGCCGTTCTATGTCTTTGCGATTGCTGACTTCAACTATTCCAAGAACCACGGCGTGCTCAGCTCCATGTTCCAGCAATGGACAGCCGACTCGCTGACGGCATCGCAGCACACCGACGGCTTCAGCAACGGGAAAGCGTGGAATGGATACATCGAGGCACAGGGCAGCGTGAACATCGGTCATGACCAGCAGCACGTCAACTACTATGTCAAGGCGGAGCGCATGGAGAACGAGTCGGAATCGGCCCGCAGCTACTGCACACGGCAATATGCGACCACCCAGCAAAATAATGTGAACGACATCAGCAACAGCACGACCTGGGGCATCGCCTCGCTGAGCTACAGTAATAAGATTAGCAAGGCGGTCAACATGCAAGTGGGGGAGGCCATATACCTGTCGCGCATCAACGCCCACGACTGGCTCTACCATCCCATTGACACGCTGTTGCTGCCTTCACAGACCGACGCCCTGCGCGCCGTGACCGACGTCAACAATTCCTACGACAGCAGGCAGAACATAGCAGAGAACACCCTCAGTGTCTCGTTCTTCCAGAACAGACAATACAAGTACCGCCCAAATCTGCCATACACCGTGGGCTATCAGCGGTGGAATGTGGGCATCGGCATCCCCATACGCCACGAGTCACTCAGCTATCAGCGGGGCAGTCTTGACACGCTCGCACGGCAAAACACCGTCTTCCTTAACGCATCGGCCTCGTTCAGATATGTCCCAGAAGACGGCAAGCAGGATTTCAGAATACACGCCAGTCACAAGCGCAGTGCTGCCAACCTCTCCGACCGCATCACCTATCGCGACGACAGCCAGCCGCTCGTCGTCAAGCTGGGCAATCCCGACCTCAAGAGCTTCGTCACCTCCAACTTCGGCATAGACTATTCGAACAAGGCCGGTCGCAACTATCAGCAATGGCACATAGGCGCATCGGCCGACATCTACCACCGGCAGACGGCCCAGTCGGTGAGCTATAACCTCACCAGCGGCGTCTATACCTACAAGCCGACGAACGTCAGCGGTGCCTATCGCCTGAACGCCAAGTTCGACCTCAGCCGCACCATCGACAAAAACCGCTACTGGTCGTGGCAGACCAACGCCGACGCTGGCTATCATCACTCCATTGATCACTCTATGCTGGCAGGCATGACGGCGAGCGAGGAGAACGTGGTCAACACCCTGACCTTGCACGATGGGGCCTACATACAATATAATAAAGGTACGCTGAACATCCGCGCCACGGGCGACATCCGCTGGCGGCACTCCGAGGGCAAGATGCGAGACTTCGAGACGCTCAACGCCACCGACTTCCAGTACGGCCTCTCCGCCCGCTACACCCTGCCGCGCCTGAACACTACGCTATCTGCCGACGGCAACATGTACTCGCGTCGCGGCTATGGCAGCGCGGAGTTGAACACCGACGACTTTGTGCTGAACGCCTCCGTCAGCCAGCCCTTCTTCAAAGGCAAACTCATCGCCCGCATCGAAGCCTTCGACCTGCTGCACCAGCTCAGCAACACCCAGTACAGCGTCAACGCCCAGGGCCGTACCGAGACGTGGTACCGCTCCCTGCCGCACTACGTCATGGCGCATTTAGTGTATCACTGGAATAAGAATCCTAAGAAGTCTGCGAATAAGTGAGAGCAGAGCGATGTTTGCATCAGCTCTGCCGAAAGGCTACGGGTAGGCGAACAGAGTTCGGGAATGCGTAAGCAGACTCTACTGAAAGTCAAATGAAGTATCAACGAGACATACAGAAACAAAATTCCCGCTCGGTGGGGAGCGGGAGGGGAATGGAGTTATTCGACATCCATCATGTCGAAGAACATGAGGCGTGTGTGGTCGTCTTCTTCTTTCTTGGTGAGTGGCTTGAAACCGTTCTTTTCGTAGGTTTCATAACTCACCAACAGACTTCAATGTGTTTGCTTGCTTCAGCGACAGCCTCCTGAAACTTCCTTCGCTTCTCGGCACGCTCCTCGGGAGTCCTGTTCTCCACCATCAGTCTTTGCCATTCAAA
>Ga0310694_10000908_pt1 | contig 36228 bp, 27 predicted proteins | sample 174DNAGHGhighgp2_FD_203884 | JGI IMG/M metagenome (GOLD analysis project Ga0310694, IMG submission 203884) | Sheep rumen microbial communities from Palmerston North, Manawatu-Wanganui, New Zealand - 1742 DNA GHGhigh gp2 (v2) (version 2) | ecosystem: Host-associated > Mammals > Digestive system... | reverse complement strand
GAGGATAACCTGTTTCTGAAACACAAGGGTTTTGACTTGGAGCAGATCCAGAAGGCACAGATCGAGGCTCAGGAGGGCAAGCGCCAGCGCGGCGCCAGCACCATCAGCCAGCAGACGGCACGCAACGTGTTCCTGTGGCAGAAACGCTCGTGGCTGCGCAAGGGTCTGGAGGCCTATTTCACCTTCCTGATCGAGATGGTGTGGGGCAAGGAACGCATCATGGAGGTCTATCTCAACTCCATCGAGATGGGACGGGGCATCTATGGCGCCGATGCTGTTGCACGCATCAATTTCAACACCACACCCGACAAACTCACCCGCGATCAGAGTGCCTATATCGCCGTGTCGCTGCCCAACCCCTTGGAGCGTGACAGCGCCCATCCCACAGCCAAGATGAGAAAAATGCACCGCACCATCCTCAAGCGCATGAACCAGATTGACCAGTTCCCCAAAGAACTCTGCGCAGAATAAAACCGTCACCCATCCATCCCGTCCATTCCGTCCCTCCCTTATAGAGTACAGAAAAACGTGACCAGGAAGGGAACCGAGAAGTCCACCAGGAAGCCGTGAAAGAGCGAGAGGATGACGAAGTCCTCGCCGCTGGTGCGCGTGATGATGGGCAGGGTGGTATCCATCGTCGTGGCTCCGCCGCAGGAGATGGGGGAGAGGGGACCGAAATACTTGACTAGCAACGGGGCGCCCAGCAGAGTGAAAACCTCGCGGATGATGTTGGCCAGCAGGGCGACGGTGCCCAGTTCAGGCCCCTTGTATTGCGTGATAAAAATGCTGGACAGGGAGTAATAACCGAAGCCGGAACCGACGGCGAGACAGTCGGTCAGGGAACGGTGCGGCATGCCTATCGAGGCGATGGCCGTAGCGGCGAGCGTTCCGGTGATGGTCATCAAGGGCAGCAGCATGAGGCGGCGGTCCAGCTGGCGGAACGTGTCGATAATCGTAGTGTTGTTGCCCACGGTGATACCTACACAGAAGAGCAGTGCGCACAGGGTCAAGTAACTCACATTGCCGAATGCGTTGATGTCGGGCATCCAGTGCATGAGCCCGCAGACGATGCCCAGGATGAAGAAACCCACGATGATGAGGCTGCCTTTCATGGTTTGCCTCCTTTCTTGTTATTGGCGACCCATCGCCATAATGCCCATGAAAACAGCACTGTACCTGCTATGCCGGTGAATGCCAGCCACAGCGCCTCGAGACCCAGGTTGCGGATGCCACTGATGACTTGCGGATTCTCGCCCACCTCGATGCCGAGGAAGAACAGCAAGAGCCAGATGAGCACCGTCACCGCATGAGGCACCACCCGCAGCCGTCGTTTCCTCAACAGGAAGCCGACAGCGATTCCGCAAAACATAATGGCTACGACTTTGAGCATAATCAGGTGCAAAGTTAGTTTTTAGTTTTCAAAATGTAAAGTTTGAGGCATAAAGTTTAGGTTTTTGTTTGTATTTTGCCTGATTCAATGAAAAAGATGTATCTTTGCAGATTACAAATCATTTAATAAAGAAGCCAATGAAAAATTCGTTATTCTGCCTCTCAATGGCCTTGTTACTCATGTTATGCTCGTGTGCAAAATCATCAGATGAACGTGAAACCCTCGCCCAGCGGGTCAATGAAATCTACACCGAGGCATTCGGGTGTTATGAAAAGATGGACTCTTTGGCCAACGCCGGTGTGGATACCCTGGCGGCCAACGGACTTGATGCCAAGTTCTGCACGCAGGACTGGAACACCCTTGTGGCCCGTGTGAACGGCTGGGATAACCAACACAACGAGGGCATGATGGGCTTCTTTGAGGCCGATTACTGGATCATGGGCCAGGACTGGCAGGACCTGTCGGTGAGCGATGTGCAGGTCAAGAGCATCTCAGAGACGAACGCCGTCGTGGAACTCATGCTTCACAACTGCGGCAATGCCGAGCCTGTGCGCCTGGAGATGGCCAAAGAGGACGGCGTGTGGAAAATCGACAATTTCATCGATGTGGCCAATGACGTTGACTGGAAGTCCGGCATGAAGGCGTATTTGAACGAAAATGAGAAGAAAAACTAATCATAAATCATGAAGCGTATTTTATTGACGATAGCAGTCACTATGACCGCATGGGTGATGGCGATGGCGGTGCCAGCCAAGCCCATTCCTTTTACCCACACCCAGAGCGACGGCACGACGGTGACGCTGGTGATGCGTGGCGGCGAATTCAACCACTCGCTGATGACCATGGACGGGTTAACCGTTGCCCGCAACGAGAAGGGTGATTACTGTTACACTGCCGGTGGCTCGTTGAGCACCGTGCTGGCCCATGACCAGGAGGCTCGAGGCCTTGAGGAACAGGCTTTTGTCATCGCCTATCGGGACCAGATGAAGCTGAATGACGCAGTTCCCCGCCGTGCGCCCCGTCGAGATGGCGAGAATGACAACCCTCAGGTGCCCACCACAGGCTCCCCCCATATTCCCATCATTCTGGTCAATTACAGCGATGTGCACTTTATCCATACCGACCCTGTGCCCACCTTTGAGAACCAGTTCAATGAGAAGCAGTACAGCTGTCTGAACTATTTCAAGGCACAGTCCCGTGGCCAGTTCTCGCCGCAGTTTGATATCTTGGGCCCCGTGCAGCTGTCTCAAAACAGGAGCTACTATGGCACGAATAAGCGGGTGTATGGCCAGGACTGTGATCAGAATTTGGGAACGATGATCTATGAAGCGTGTCAAGGCTTGCCCGATGATGTGGACTTCTCGCAGTATGACAACGACGGCAACGGCTATGTTGATGTTGTGGTTGTGCTCTATGCCGGTGTTGGCGAGGCACAGGCCTATTACAGTGTTCCCGAGAGCGTGTGGCCGTGCCAGTGGACGATGTCCGAGTCTTATGATTGGGGATGCAGCACCATCGGCCCGTTCAGCATTGACGGAGTGACCATCGAGCAGTATGCCGTGTTCAACGAGTTGGAAGGGTCCTATAATTCCAGTACAGCGATTGACGGTGTGGGTACTTTCTGCCATGAGTTCGGTCATTGCTTAGGTCTGCCCGACTTTTATCCCACCAATGGCGGTAATGCCTTCGGTATGGGCAGTTGGGATGTTATGGACAACGGCTGCTACCTCGACAACGGCCATCGTCCGGCGGGTTATACCTCCTATGAGCGCCACTTCATGGGATGGATGGACCTGATAGACCCGACTCCCAACACCCAGTACACCCTGGCACCCCTCAACACCGACGAGGGCACCGCCGTCAAGGTCGCCAATGATGCCAATCCCGACGAGTATTACCTGCTGGAGTACCGCACCAGGACCGAATGGGACGCTTATCTGCCCGGTGAGGGCATCATGATCATCCATGTGGACTACAACAAGACCGCATGGGATAATAACACGCCCAATAATCAGGCCAACCATCAGCGCATGACATTGATTCCCGCCGACAACAAACTGTACACCTACAATCAGTCAGGCGACCTGTGGCCCAATGGTAACGTCGATGCACTGACCAACACTTCCACTCCGGCCGCCACAGTGTTTACCGGTGGCTACATGAACAAGCCGATTACCGACATGCGTCTCGCTGGCGACAGGAGTAGTGCAAGTTTCTGGTACATGAAAGCCCTGAGAGGTGATGTGAACCGTGATGGCGAGGTGAATATTGCTGATGTCAATGATTTGGTTGATGCCATCCTTAGCGGCAAGTGGGAAATAAATCTCCATGACGTGAACGGTGATAACGAAATCAGCGTAGCCGATGTCAATGCCCTCATCGAATTGATTCTTAATTCCAATTCATGACGGACTACAATAATAATCTATAAATCACTTGATTATGAAGCTTTGCTTGCAAAAAAAGTATTGTATTCTCATGACTGTCATCGCTGTGATGGCAATGAATGGTGAAGCTGCTGTGATTGACCAAGCCGGAGCCCAGTCAGTGGCCATGTCGTTTATCAATTCCCAGCACTCAGGAAAATTGGCTTCGGCTACCGGGCCGTTGCAACTTGTCCATGCCGAGCCTTCATCGGCCCTCATGACAGCCTGCGACTACTATGTGTTTGATGTCGGCGGCGACGCCTTCGTCATCGTTGCAGGAGACGATAGGGCCGAAAATGTGTTGGCCTATGGTGATGGTGCTATCGACCTGACTGATGCGCCCTGTAACCTGCGCTGGATGCTCGGTAACTACAAGGAGCAGATGGAGTATCTGCTTGCCCATCCTGATTTCCAGCCTGCCGAGGTCCCCAAGAATGCTTCCTATCGCATTGGGCCCCTGCTGCCATGCAACTGGTCGCAAGGCAGACCTTATAACAACCTGTGCCCTTACGGCTTTCCGACGGGTTGCGTCGCCACGGCGACAGCCCAGGTGATGTATTACTGGCGTCATCCCGCCGAACTGCCGGGAGTGTCCTCTTACACGACAAGGTCTTATGGAATCTACCTGCCTGAACTGCCTGGCACTGTCATTGACTGGGATAACATGCTTGACGATTACTGGCTGACAGCTTATTCGCCTGCCAGTGCCCTTGCCGTGGCTACATTGATGCGTTATTGTGGCCAGTCTTGCCAGATGGATTATTACGATTCGGGAAGCGGTTCTTATGTAGCACAGCAGCTCCAGACATTACGTGCCTTTTCCTATAACCAGATGTCCGATCATCTTCATAAAGATGATTTCCTTGCCGAAGAATGGGCCACAATCATGCTGCTGGATTTGTTAAACGATGAACCGATTCTCTATACTGGCTATGATGAGCAATCGGGTGGTCATGCCTTTGTCGTCGATGGCTATGACGGCTCAAAATTCCACATCAATTGGGGTTGGGCCGGAACAGGTAACGGCTATTTCGCCCTCGATGCCTTCAATGTTCAGGGCATGAGGTTCAACAGTAATCAGGAGATGATTACTGATGTTTATCCCCAGGGCGAGTCGGCAGCGTCGGCCAAGTACCATGATTTTGTGGTGGATGGCATCGGCTATAAGGTAAAGGACGGCGAGGCTGAAGTCACCTTCACTAAATTTACTGGTGGCTCCTATTCGGGTGCTGTCGTTATTCCGTCTCAGGTGACATACGATGGCAAAACCTATCCGGTGACTGCTATCGGGCACAGTGCCTTCAGCAATAGTTCCCGCATGACATCGTTGACGCTTCCCAATACCATCAAGAGAATCGGCAAGTATGCTTTCAAGCACTGCACTTACCTGAGGTCCTTGACAATACCCTCCTCGGTGAGCGTGATTGATTTTGGGGCTTTCATGGATTGCCTCATATTGAACTCTGTGATAATGAACAACGGGCTTAAGAGCATTGAATACTTTGCGTTCTTTGATACCCCCAGCCTGAATGTCGTGAGTATCCCCAATTCGGTCACCAATGTCGGTGAAGGCGCCTTCATGTATTCAGGTGTGAACCGCGTGACTATCGGCAACAATGTCCCCAAGTTGAACACTTTGACGTTCAGTAATTGCATGTTCCTGACCGATGTGACAATAGGTGACAAAGTAAAGACGATTGACGAGTTGACATTTGAGGAGTGCACGTCGTTGATGAATGTCACTTTCGGCAGCGGTGTGGAGTGGATAGGCAGCCAGGCCTTCGTCAATTGCCCGTCACTCGCGAGGTTCACTCTCAAGCCTGTCGATCCGCCCGTGGTGGAAACCGATGCTTTTGACGAGGATGCGTACCAGGACGTGACACTCTATGTGCTGCCTGATTCGTGGATCGACTATGTGTGTGCCGACGTATGGACCTTGTTTGTTAACATCGAGGAGATGAGCGAGGCCCTTACCGGCGACGTGAATGACGACGGCGAGCTGGGCATTGCTGACATCAATACGCTCATCGACCTGATCATCAGTGGCCAGTCGGGCGATATCGAGCGCTCGGACGTGAATGGTGACGGCGAGGTGAATATTGCCGACATCAACGCCTTGGTTGACCTGATTCTGAAAGTTTAATCATTGATTTCAAGTATATTACATAAAGCTAAAGAGAAAAAATGAAAAGAGATAGATTATGTGTCAGGCTGATGGGCCTGCTCTTGGGACTATTGACGGCCGCTAGCGCCATGGCCGCTCAGGTTGATGTAACGGTTGCTCAGTCACGTGCGACGCAGTTCTTGGCTTCACGTCAAGCGGGCAAGTTGATGTCGCGTGGCCAGTCGATGCAACTGGCCCACGCCGAGCGCTCGATGGCCAGCATGGCGGCTTGTGATTACTATGTGTTCAATGCCAGCGACGGCAGTGTCTTTGTCATCGTTTCGGGTGACGATCGTGCGGCAACTGTGCTCGGCTATGGTGACGGAAGGCTCGACATGGGCAACCTTCCCTGCAACCTGCAGTGGTGGCTGGACCAGTACAAGGAACAGATGGAGTACCTCCTTGCCCATCCCGGCTTGCAGGTGGAGTCCGCTCCAAGCATTACGGCCAATGACGATAACACGGTCATGCCCATTCTTACCTGCAACTGGAGTCAGAGTGAGCCTTACTATAACTATTGTCCCGTCATGAACGGAATGCATTGTGTGACGGGCTGTGTGGCCACGGCGATGGCCCAGGTGATGTATTACTGGCGCTATCCGGATTCCTGCGATCCGATTTCTGGCTACACGACTCGTGGCAGCACCAACTCTGCCAGGTTTTATGTCGAGGGTCTGCCTGGCACTACCTTTGACTGGGATAACATGATTGACGGTTATCTGGGCAACTACAGCGTAGAGCAGGCCGATGCCGTGGCTATACTGATGCGTTACTGCGGCCAGGCGGTCTCGATGAGTTATGGTGTGGACGGCAGCGGTGCCTATACTGCTGGCCAGTTGTCAGGATTGAGGTTTATGGGATATAGTTCCGGCATGTCTCACCTGTATCGTCGTTCTTATAGCCGCAATAACTGGGCCTCGCTGATTGAAAACGAAATGCGGGCCAAACGCCCGATTCTCTACTCGGGTGATGACCCCAGTGGCGGACACGCCTTTGTGCTCGACGGCATGCGTGACGGCATGTTCCACATCAATTGGGGTTGGGCAGGTACCGGTAACGGCTATTTTGCACTGGATGCGTTCAATGTGCGCGGCTACGAGTTCAATAATGGCCAAGAGATGATTATTAAGATTACCCCGGGCACAATCCATCCGGCAGCAACGGGTTATGACTTCGAGAAGAACGGCATCTACTATAAGGTCGAGGACAATGAAGCCGTTGTGACCTACTGTAACACAACATATAATTCATATAGTGGAAGTGTGATTGTTTCGTCCATGGTGGAAAAGAACGGCGTCCAGTATCCTGTCACGTCGATTGGCCCCCGTGCATTCCGCAATTGCCTCAATCTGACCCATGTAACCCTTCCCGACGAGATTGAATCAATAGGTGAACAGGCCTTTGCCAACTGCTTGAACCTGGAACGCATAGATTTGCCCAGGAATCTCAAGACAATCGGCGAATATGCCTTTGAGGAGTGTGCCGCGCTGAGGACGGTGAGCATTCCTGCTTCCTTGCAGCGTGTCGAGGCCAAGGCGTTCCATCAGTGCGAAGGCTTGAGCGAAGTGTTGGTGGAAGACCTGACACCCTGGTATGGAATCATTTTCGCGGATGCCACTTCCAATCCCTTGTATTTTTCCCATCACATGGTAGTGGACGGTACACCTGTGGAGCATCTCGAAGTTCCTGGTACAGTGACCGAAATCGGCAAAAATACATTTGTCGGACTCTCAGAATTGAAGACTCTGGTAATCGATGAAGGTGTAAAGACTGTAGGGACCGGAGCTTTTGCCTATTGCGACGGCCTGTCGTCTGTCGTAATGTCCGAGACGACGACCCAATTGGGCAATGGTGCTTTCTACGGGTGCAGCAGCCTCGAGCATTTGAAGTTGTCTGATTCCTTGACCGATATTGGCGCAACGGCCTTTGGCGCGTGCTCGTCATTGAAGCATTTTATGATGCCTCAGTCGTTGGTGACCATCGGCGAGAAGGCTTTTGCTAATTGCACCGCATTGTTATCGGTTGATGTCTCCCCTTCACTCCAATCGGTGGGTAGCGATGCCTTCCTGTCCTGTGAGGGCATGACTCAAGTGAACATAAAGAATATGGAGAGCTGGTGCCGCATCTCCTTCGGCAACGAGTTCTCCAATCCGTTGAGGCTCTCTCACCATCTATATCTTGATGGCCAGGAAGTGACCGATGTACATATCCCGTCATCAATAACCCGCGTGGGGAACTATAGCTTTGCGGGTGCGTTGCAAATCGAGAGTGTGACGATGGGCGACCAGGTGACCTCCATCGGCATTAGCGCTTTCGGCTCATGCAAGAATCTCTCGCAGGTGAATGCGGGCACTCGTGTGAGGAGTATCGGCAAGAAGGCTTTCAGTTATTGTTATGCGCTACAGCGCGTGTCCTTTGATGGCGACCTTGAAACGGTAGCCGATAGCGCATTCTACTTTTCTACGGGCTTGAAACATGTGACGCTGGGCAGCAACTTGAAAACGATAGGCCGAATGTCGTTTTTCATGTGTGATAAGATCGATACCATCGTGTGCAAGGCGTTGACACCGCCTGTGGTGAGCGCTACATCGTCATTCGACAACTACAAGTCAGTGGTGATAGTGCCTTACGGCTGCGAAAACGCCTACAAGACTGCCAGCATCTGGAAACGTTTCCTTATTGTCGGTGCCGATCTGGACATCTTCATCAGGGGCGACGTGAACGGTGACCGAGAGGTGAATGTGGCCGACATCAATAAGATGATCGATACCATCATGAAGGCATCAGTAACTGAACCAAGCCTTGATGTGAATGGCGATGGTGAAATCAATATCGCCGATATCAACGCAATTATCGACCTGATTTTAGGCAACGGATATTGAAATTGAGATTGAATAGGATTTGGGCGGTGGGGCTGCTGCTCATCTCAGCACTCGCAGCGGCGGGTGCCGGGATTGATGCCACAGCTGCTTGGGGCAGGGCAGAGCGCTTTGTCGGTGCACAACGTGCCGGGCTGCGCAGTCATGCCGGTATCACCTTGCGCCTTACCCATGTTGAGCCATCGGCTGTAAATGCGGCTCTGGCCGACTTCTATGTCTTCAATGCCAGCGACAGCAGTTGCTTTGTCATTGTCGCTGGTGACGACCGCGCCGAGGAGATTCTTGCCTATGGCGATGGCACCCTCGACATGGACTCGCTGCCCTGCAACGTGCAGTATTGGCTCGAGGGATATTGTCGGCAACTAGAAACCCTTCATGCCCATCCCGAAGCCTCGCGTCGTCAGCAACAGCGGCAGGATACCCTCATCATCGAGCCCCTGGTCACCGCACGCTGGAACCAGACGCGCCCCTACAATGATATGTGCCCCCTGTTGGACGGCAAGCATTGTGTCACGGGCTGTGTGGCCACGGCGATGGCCCAGGTGATGCACCGCTGGAAATTCCCGCCGATGGCGCCAGCCCTTGCCGCTTACACCACCAGCCAAAACAAGATTGCTGTGCCCGCATTGCCTCAGGTAGAACTCCAGTGGGACGAGATGCTGGATACCTATCTCGCCAACAACTATACCGAGTCCCAGGCTACGGCTGTCGCCACGCTGCTGCGTTACTGCGGTCAGTCGTGCAAGATGGACTATGGCACGAGCAGCGGCGCGTTTCAGGTCAATGAATTGGCCGGAATGAAGCTGTTTGGCTACAACGTGTCATCGACGCTGCTTGTACGCTACAATTACACTGATGCCGAGTGGGAGGAGATGCTTCTTGAGGACTTGCAGGCCGGACGCCCCGTGCTGTATGGCGGCGAGAATGCCAGCGGTATCTGCCATGCCTTTGTCATTGACGGCTATGACGGCAGCCGCTATCATGCAAACTGGGGGTGGGGTGGAATGGCCGACGGCTATTTTGCACTCGATGCGTTCTCCACAGGCTACAATTACGGCCAGGCGATGCTTTACCACGTGTATCCCGATGGGGTGGAAGGCCTACAGCCCGTCTATGACGTGGAGGATGGCGGCATCTGCTATAAGAAGACGAGCAACGGGCTGCGGGTGATGAATGCGCCTGGTGGCTACCATGGCGATATCGTCATTCCCGAGCGGGTGGACTTCCAGGGCGAGGACCTGCCCGTCACGACGATCGGGCCGGGGGCTTTTTCAGGCTGCACGGGCTTGACCAGCGTGACGATAGGCGCTGCGGTGACAATTGTCGGCGAGAGTGCCTTTGAGGGCTGCACAGGCTTGAAACGCGTGTCGATACCCTCGTCGGTGGCGCTTGTCCGTCATCAGGCTTTCTTGAATTGCACGTCGCTGGATACCGTCGATATCACAAGTCTTGACGCGTGGTGTGACCTTCAGTTCCAGGGCTATGACTCCAGTCCGCTCAACTACGCCACTCACCTGCGCCTCAATGGCGAGGATCTGACCTGTGTCGTCATTCCCGAGGGGGTGCGTGCCCTGCGCAACGACCTCTTTCGTGGGGTGAAGACCCTGGTCAGCGTCACCCTGCCCGAGTCGGTGACACGGATAGGTGATTATGCCTTCTACAAGTGTACTTCTCTTGCCGATGTCCAGATGGGCGACTCCATCACAACCATTGGCTATTGCGCCTTTGCGGGCTGCAAGGCCTTGACCGGTGTGGCATTGTCGTCCTCGCTGGAGATGATTGACCGCTATGCCTTCAAGGACTGCGAGCGCATGTTACGCATCGTCATTCCCGACAAGATTGACGTCATCAGGTCTTACTCGTTCTACCGCTGCAAGCGTATGACACATGTGACGCTGGGTTGTGGCGTGGACTCCATCGCTTCCAACGCCTTTGTGTATTGCACGGCTCTCGATACCATCACTTGCCGTGCTGTGGTACCGCCTGTCATCGCCCGCAAGAACAGTTTTGACTCCAGCAACTACACCAAAGCCGTTCTCGCAGTGCCCGGCGCATCGCTGTCGGCCTATCAGTCGGCGCAATTCTGGAGCCTGTTTACTACGGTAGTGGGTATCGACACCTCATGTGGCCCTGCCGACGTGAATGGCGACGGCGAGGTCAACATCGCCGATATCAACGCCCTCATCGACGTCATCCTCTCCCTCCAAGCCGCCCCGATGGCCGCCGACGTCAACGCCGACGGCGAAGTCAACATCGCCGACATCAACACCCTCATCGAACTTCTTCTCCAGAACTAACCCGGAATCCCATAATTTCCCGTTCACACATGTAGTCTTCTTGAAGCGGAAAACTGGGCTTACCGATAAATATGGGGTGTTGGATGAAAGATTATGGAATAAATCTGGTTTTTTCTTGCAACTGTTGGCTCAAAGTGGTATATTTGACGGATTTTGCCTTCGAAACCATTAAATGTGAAATGTAACTTTCTTTTAATCAATATTTTAATAACAATCACAATGAGAATCAACTATTTCCTGAAATCATTGGTGTTCTTCATGCTGGCGCTGACCGTGACCGGCATGACGGCAGCCAATGTGGACACTCGGGCTGCTCAAGCCAAGGCTGTCCAATTCCTGAATTCGCAGCCTGGGACCAGGTTCATGGCGTCATCGGCCAGCCTGAGGCTCACGCATGCCGAGAAATCCTCAGTCAAGGCCGATGCCAACGACTTCTATGTGTTCAACTACGACGGTGGCGGCTATGTCATCGTTGCGGGCGACGACCGTGCCGAGGAAATCCTGGGCTACGGTGACGGTACCCTCGACATGAACCGCATCCCTGCCAACATGAAGTGGTGGCTGGGTCAATACAAGGAACAGATTGAGTTCTTGATCAAGAATCCCAAATTGAAGGTGCAACGGGTGAGCGATTCATCATCGACGATGCTGCGCGCCAGCGTGGTGCAACCGCTGCTCACCTGTGAGTGGGACCAGATGTCTCCCTACTGGAACCAGTGCCCGTCTTATGGCGGCAGCACCTGCCTGACGGGTTGTGTGGCTACGGCAATGGCCCAGGTGATGTATTACTGGAAGTACCCCGCTTCGCTTCCCGCCTTGCCCAAATATACCACTAACACCCGTAAGATCTCGGTAGCAGCTCTTCCTGGTACCACCCTGGACTGGAACAGCATGACCGATACCTACAGCAACTCGTCCTCGTCGGCTTCCAAGACCGCTGTCGCCACGCTGATGCGCTATTGCGGCCAGGCCGTGTACATGGACTATGACAACTACAACAACGGCGGTAGCGGTGCTTATACCGATGACCAGCTGGAGGGTATGAAGCTGTTCGGCTATAACAGTGGCGCCACCTATATCCGGCGCGCCAGCTACTCCACGACGCAGTGGACGGCCATGATGCTCGAGGACCTGCAGGCTCAGCGTCCCATCCTTTACGGTGGCGATGACGGAACCTATGGCCACGCTTTTGTTGTGGACGGCTATGACGGCTCCAAGTACCACATCAACTGGGGATGGAGCGGCGAGGATAACGGTTACTTTGCCATCAGCTCGTTCATGATTGATAGTGACTATGACTTCCGCCAGAACCAGGACATGCTCTATCAGGTGTACCCCGAGGGCACAGCCATCGAGACCTATGCTCCCGTGATGGCCGACGCGTCGAACGTGGGCACCACCTCGTTCAAGGCCACCTGGACCGACCAGACTTCTAGCGAGAATGTCACCGACTATACCCTCTATGTCCAGGCCTTTGATCCCAACTGCGAGACGTTACTCACCGAGTCTTTCGGCGGTGTGACGGCCTCCAACGACGGCAACAGCCGCATTGAGTCCTCGCTTGACGACTACTGCGACAACGCTGGCTGGACTGGCTCCTACATCTATCAGGCTGGCGGCGGTGGCCTCAAGCTGGGCAACTCCAGCAATGGCGGCTCGATAACTACTCCCGCCCTTGACCTGAGCACTTGCAGCGGCACCATCACCGTGAAGTTCAATGCCAAGGTCTATGGCTCGGATGCCACTACGTTGACGGTTTCATGCGGTAACGCCAGCCAGACTGTGTCGTTGACAGGCACTGCTGCCGATTATGCCGTTGTGCTCAATGGCGTGACTGCCGCTGCGGGTCAGCAGGTGACTATCGCCAGCACGGGCACCAAGCAGCGCTGGTACCTCTATCATGTGGAAATCGTTACTGGTGACGACTCGGGCAGCAAGATGCGCACCAGCGAGAGCGGCGATGCCAACAGCCGCATCATCACCGGCATCACCAGCAAGAACTACACGGTGACCGGCCTGAACGAGGGCGGCAGCTACAAGTTCTATGTGGAGGCCAACTACACCGACGGTACAAAAAAACAGTCCAATGTCAAGACCGTCACCCTTGAGGGCAATGTCGAGCCGACTCCCGAGATTGTCGTTGATCCCGAGACGCTGACAATGACCGCTGCAGTGGGCGAGACGGCCACGGCTACCTTTGACTTGCTTGGTGCTGACTTGAACGGCAACGTGACCCTGACGCTGAACGATGCCAATGGCGTTTACAGCATCAATCCCGCGACCATCAGCAAGGCCGATGCCGAGGATGGCGCTACCGTCACCGTGACCTATGCTCCCACCGTTGCAGGCAACCACACCGCTACCGTGACCGTTGCCAGCGAGGGCGCCGAGGCTGTCGTTGTTACCCTGAATGGAACCGCTGCCATGCAGACCGCAGTTCCTGTGATGGCTGCTGCCACCAATGTGGGCACCACCTCGTTTACCGCCACCTGGACCGACGCTACTCCCGCCCAAAACGTCCGTGACTACACGCTGTATGTCAACAAGACGGGTGATGCGGGTTCGGTACTGCTGACCGAGACCTTCGGCGGTGTGACGGCCGAGAATGACGGAACGGCCCACATCGAGTCTTCGCTCGACACCTACTGCGACAATGCCGGATGGACTGGCTCCAATGTCTATCAGGCTGGTGGCGGTGGCGTCAAGCTGGGTAACAGCAGCACTGGCGGTTATCTGACCAGCCCTGCACTGGATCTGACCAGCAGCGGCGGCAACATCGTTGTGAAAATCAATGCCAAGGCCTATGGCTCGGATGTAACCACGCTCTATGTGTCCTGTGGCGATGCCACCCAATCCATCGTGCTGGAGGGTGCCGCTGCCGACTATACCGTGACCCTGACCGGCGTCAGCGCTGCCGAGGGCCAGCAGGTGACCATCGAGAGCTCGGGCAGCAAGCAGCGCTTCTACCTGTATGGCGTGACCATCTACAATGGCGCTATTGCTAAGGCTGTTACCGAGACAGGCGATGCCAGCAACCGTGTCATCACGGGCATCACTGCCAAGACCTATACCGTCGAGGATTTGACCCCTGGCGCAACCTACGCTTTCTATGTTGTGGCCAACTATGTTGACAACACCAGTGCCAACTCCAACGTTGAGCAGGTGACCCTTGACGATGCTGTCGTTCCTGTGATGGTCGTTGACAACGAGACGCTCGAAATGTCGGCCAATGTCCTCGAGACCGTGACCACCACCTTCGACATGCTGGCCGAGAACCTCACCGGTGAGGTGACCGTGACGCTGGATGATGAGACGGGCTTCTTTACTGTTAACCCCGCCAGCATCAGCATCGCCGATGCCCAGGAGGGTGCCACCATCACCGTGACCTATGCTCCCACCGCTGCCGGCAGCCACACTGCCATCATCACCTTGAGCAGCGAGGGCGCCGAGGATGTGACTGTGACCGTCAATGGCACTGCCCTGATGGAGACGCTGGCTCCCGAGATGCAGCCTGCCGACGAGGAATACGTGAACGCTACCTCGTTCCGTGCCGACTGGGTGGATGTGACCCCCGAGCAGTATGTAGAGAGCTACACCCTGTATATGAACAAGAAACAGGAGGTTCCCGTTGGCGCCACCCTGTTGACTGAGACCTTCTACAGCGAGGACGTTCCCACCATTGACGGTACCACCGACGAGGGCGAAGCAGGAACGCTTGACGACTATTGCGACAATGACGGCTGGACGGGATATGCCGTATATCTGGCAGCCGGCGGAGGCATGAAGCTGGGTTCCAACACCAAGACCGGTTACCTGACTTCTCCCGCTCTTGACTTGAGCAGTTGCGGCGGCACCATCACCGTGAAGTTCAATGCCAGGAGCTATGGCAATGATGGCAGTTCGGTCATCGTTTCCTGTGGTGAAGCTGTCGATACCGTTGAACTGACCGCCGAGGCTGCCGACTATACCGTGGTTCTCACAGGTGTTACCGCAGCCCAGGATCAGAACGTTACCCTTAGCGGCATCGGCAACAGGAAGCGTATCTACCTCAATAGCGTGACCATTATCGGTGGTCTGGAAGGTGCCAAGGCCGTCACCGAGACGGGCGATGCCGATAGCCGTGTCATCACGGGCATCACTGGCGCCTACTATGTGGTCGAGAATCTCACGCCCGGTGCCACCTATACCTATTATGTAGAGGCCAACTACATCGACGGCACCAAGGCTGCCAGCAATGTCGAGCAAGTGACCTTGCTCGATGATCAGGGCGGTCACAAGCGTGGCGACGTGAACCACGACGACGTGGTGGATATCGACGATGTGACATTGCTGATCAATTACGTCCTCAGCGGATCTGGCGAAAACGTCTGCACCGTCTGCGGCAATGTGGATGGTGAGGGTGGCCTCGACATCGAGGATGTTACCCAACTGATTGCTATCGTGCTGGGCGGCAATTGATACAACCCCAATATCCTGAATATACTAAAGGTGGGCGCACCCCAATGCGGATGCGCCCACCTTTTATAGTTCTAATGGGTCTTGCGATTACTCGCTCAGGATGATGTCAACAACCTTGTTGATGTCGCTGATGTTGACCTCACCGTCATGGTTCACGTCGCCCTCAAGTCCGGCAGAGGCAGGTGCCACGCCAAAGATGGAAACGGTGATTACCTGGCCGAGCATCGACTGCATGTCGATGTCGATGTTGGCGCTGGCAGCGGTGTCGGTAAAGCGTGCCGTCATGTCGATGGGGACATTGCCCAGAAGCGGGCCGGCCCAGGTGTCAAACTGCGGGTCGTCACCATCGGTGATCAGAATCTCGTCGGCAAACTTGATGGTGGTGTAGCCATGCTCGTCAACGCCCTCGACGCCAGTAACATTGATATTGCCTACAGGCATGGGGAAATCGCCCATCCACAGGACGAAATTCTTGAGGCTCAGGTCATAGGTGCCATTATTCTCGGTAATAACAACGGGCACTTCGTCCTGCTCGGCGGCTTCACCGTTGATAACGACCTTGAGGTGGCAGTTATAGGTGGTGGCGCTCAGTGCCATGGCGCAGCAAGCGGCTGCTGCAAGTGCAAATAACTTTTTCATGTCTCTATTGTTTTGATGTTGTATTGATGTTGCGATTTAATTGTTGCCCAGCACGATACCGATGAGTTCGGTCACGTCGCCTACATCAACCATGTTGTCGCCGTTGATGTCGGCGCGGGATTCGATCACCTGGCCATTGCCCAGCACGCGGGCGATGAGGTCGGTCACATCGGCAATGTCAACCACACCGTCGTCGTTGACGTCACCCACGCGGCTCGATGCGGCAACGGTAGCGTTGATGATGTAGCAGGCGGCGTTCTGCAGGTCGGCCGACACGACGCTGATGGCGATGCGGTAGCTGCCGTCGGCATTCTGCTCCATCGACTTGGTGAGCACGGCGCTGGCACCCTCGATGGTGGCGGTGAAGTCATCCAGGTTGGGCTCACCCTCAACTTCAATGCTGTAGGTGGTCACGGCAGGATTCCAGCCATTGATGGTCTCGCCCTTGTAGCGCAAGTCGCTCATCGAGCCCAGGTAAACCAGCTCCATGTCGTCGATATAGACCATGTCGTTGTTGCTGCCCTCACCGGGGTTGGCATTGGTCGAGACAGTGACAAAGATGGCCTTGGTGTTGGCATTGTTGGCGGCATAGCTGTCGTAGTCGAAGGGGAAGGTAAACTGAGTCCAGTCACAGGCTGCAATCTGGCCGCCCACGATGCTGCCCGACAGGTTGGTGTATTCCTTATCGGTGGGCTCTTGATAATAGGTGCCGTCAAAGGTCTTCACGCTCACGTTAGCCTTGTTGTCGGCATTGCTGGTGCCTTGAGTGTATTTGAGCCACACCTTGAACTGGTCGGGCTTGGCATCAATGGGCATATAGAAGTCCTCGCCATAGTCCTCGCTTGTCGATGCATTGTTGCTGGTGCTGCTGGCACTGTACGAGCCGGCATTCAGGCGACCGCTGGTCATGGTACCGTTGGCGATGGTTGTTCCAAAGGCGTTCTTGGCAGTGATCACTGCGCTATAATTGCCGGTTGAACCCTCATGAACGTCTTCGCTCTGGCCCAACTGAGCAGGGGCTGCCCATGCCCACGTGCCGGTAGCGGTCTTGAAGCCGTGCCAGCGGTCGGGTTCGCCATTGTCGTTGGTCCAGGCTTCCAGGTCGCTGTTGGGCAGCTGGAAGTGGTCGCCCACGGTGTTGAACCACATGGTTGCACCGCGGTCGGGCAACGTGACGTTGGCGGCCATCATGCCGTTGGTGGCACGGGCAAACAGGATGGTGCGCATCGTGCGCATCGTGCCCATCGAGGTCTCCACATCGCGCTCGGCGCTAAAGACGGTGACTCCGTTGGTCGTGGCGGCGTGAACGTCATTCATCGTCATGGTGCCAAAGATGGGCACTTCGAGCACCAGGGTGTATAGGCCATTGTCGGCCTGGGTGGTAGTAACAGTAACCGTTTGGGTACGGGTCATGCCCATCGCATTAACAACGATAGGACCGGTGTAACTCTCGGCATGAAGGCCCATGAATGCCATCATGGCGAGGGACAGGGATAAAAACGCTTTCTTCATTTTGTAATAATGTGGTATAATAATATTTTTATTGGATTTTGCTTATTGCTTGATGCGATAGAGTATTCCCACGCTGCCATACATGGGCCTGAGCGTCTGCACCGAGTGGAAGTCACTCTTGAACAGACCGCCAAAGCCGTAGGTCAGCTCGGCGAACAACCCCCAACGTTGATGGAAGTTCCAGTCGGCACCCACGTCGAGGCCCCACTGCATGTGACGCATGTTCTGGTCAAAGTCAAAGTCGCCGCGGTCGCCAGGCTCTCGGCCCATCTCGATTTTGGCGCCCACGGGAGTCCCCTCGCGCAGGTAGCCGTCGTAGGCCCATCCCCAGAACTTGCGGCTGGTGAGCCACCCCATGAACATGCCGCCGCGCAGCTTGAACGCAGGGCTCAGCGCATAGCCTGCCTGGATGGGTAAGGTGATGCGGCGCTGGGTGGTCTTGATGCGCACGTTGCCGTTGAAGATGCCGTCGAGCGACTCATCGCCGCGCACGACCTCGATGTCGTAGTTCTTGACGCGGCTGTCCACGTCCATGCTGCCCAGTTCCAGTCGCAGGCCGGTGTGTATCGACCATCGGCCAGAGAGCGGCAATGAGGCCTCGGCGCCCAGCGAGAAGTTGAGCCCGGGGTTAAAACTGTTGATGCCGCGTATTTCCTTGCCGATATGGGTGGGAATCGTGCCGCCGACGGTGTAGCCCAGGCGGGCATCAAGCCTCAGGCTGTCGAGCACTGTAGCCTGCATGGCCATCGCTGTAAAGACGGCAAGCACGATGGCTGTCAATATCTTGATCTTGTTGAAGTTCATTGGGATTGTAGTGTCTTGTTATTCCTCTCGGGTACAGATGAGTCGTACCTTGTCAACACACAGGCGGCTGCCGATGGCACCGATAAAGCTGCCACCCGCACCGCTCGACGAGAACACGATAGCAAGGCTGTAACCACGGCTGGCCAGCAGCTGCTCGTCCACCTCCTCGCGATAGACAAATTTCACATCCCACGGCGTCCATGTGGTCGTCGGGGTGACGTAGCCCATGTTGGCCACGGCCACAATCAGGTCGCTGGACAGCACGTTGTCGCCATACAGCACGGCCTCGTTGCCTGCCGCATCATGGTTGCGGTAGAATACGGCATAGACGTTAGCCGAGTCCACACGGCCTGCTATCGGGTTGCCGTAGAAATCCTGTACCGTGGGGCCTGGCTCGTAGGTGTAGTAACCCGTGAAGCGGTCGGGACGGTCGGTGAACGGGATGCCGAAACGCGTGGCGTGCAGGTGGTCGCTCATCGCGATCCTGATGTCAAATGTACCCAAGTACATGTTGCCTGCTGCCAGACGCTTGTTGGCCATGCGGCCAAAGGGGCCCGTGTCGCGGGTCGTCAGGCACACGGCAGCGCCGTCATAACCATCGACCAGCGGGGTAGTGGGGTAGTCCTCGGCCTTGGCGGTGCTCATCGAGATGCGGAAACCGTCGTTGGCGGTCGCCCAGTCGTTGCCCAGCGTGCCGTCGGGCAGCGTGTTGTGCCACATGTAGAAACGGTGGGTGGCCGGCTCCAGCTCATAATGCTCAAAGTCATACCGCAGCGTGTCGGCAACCGTCACCAGCGTGGGGGTGACAAAGATGCGGTAATGGCGCTGCCACTTGCCGTCCTGTGAAGTTACGGTATAGGTGACGGCACCCTGGCTGAAGTCGTGAACACTGCCGCTTGCAGGAACCACCGTGGCGCCGGGCGAGAGCGTGAACTCGGGTGCCAACGCACTCACGTCGGCATCGCCGCGAACGGCAAAGGTGATGACGCTGTCGGTCGAAAACACGGTCTGCACCGAGTCGGTGGCCTGGAAAAAGAACGTTTCGGGATGGGGAACATGCAGCGTGGCGGTCTCGATATCTGCCTCACAGTAGTCGGGTTCCTCCCCAAAACAGGATGTGTTCATCACCGTCATCAATGCCAATAGAGCCACGATGATGAAATCATAATGCCTATGTTGATACTTTATCATTCTGAAACCATTGCTTTTCGAACCCGCAAAGTTACGGCAAATTCTCACAACACTGCATGTTTTTAACTTTTTTTTTCTTGATGCTCAGCCATTAAGTGTGTCTCCCCACGCTGGGTTTACCTGTGGCATGCCGTAGGGCCTCGCCCTGGGGGAACGGCCACGCCAAGGCGGGGCCCTATACTCCGTTGCTGTATTTTTATCATACACAACATGGTTTTTGTTGAAAAAAACAAGGAAAAGAATCCCAAGAAATTAATTATTGAAGAAAAAAATGATTATCTTTGCCATGTCGTAATAGTATTACTTTAGTTTAGTTGGCCTCCAGCGGGGGTCAAATGGCTGAAATTGAGACAATAACCATTAAACCATATAACCGGACATTATGTATAAAATTGAAAATCATCCTATTCTTGACCTTCCTAAAGAAGAATACGTTGAGTTCCAGTTTGAGGGGAGAACCGTTCGCGGTCAGAAAGGCAAAACCATAGCTGCCGCCCTTCATCAGGCAGGATTTGTTGTTCACAGCCACAGTACCACAGGCCGCAACCGCAGTCTGGAGTGCGGCATCGGCAAGTGCGGTGCCTGCGAGATGCTCGTTGACGGTCACGTGCGCCGCATCTGCATCACCAGCGTTGACGGCGTGAAAGAGGTGCGCGAGATCCCCAAGGACTACTTGCCCGAGGGCAAGGCCCGTGCTGCCGGCGAAACCAAGGTTTACAAGACCACGGTGGCCATCATCGGCGGTGGCCCTGCTGGACTGGCATGCCGCGAGCAGCTCACTGCACTGGGCATTCCCAACATCGTGGTGGACAACAACGCTACCGAGGGTGGCCAGTTCAACATGCAGACCCACCAGTTCTTCTTCTTTGAGAAGGAGCAGAAGTTTGGTGGTATGCGCGGTTTTGACATCGCCAAGACGCTTGCCGGCGACAGCCATGACGGCATCCTGCTCAACAACACCGTGTGGGACCTGCTTGAGGGTCGCCGCATTGCCCTGAAGAATATCGTTACCCAGGAGGTGAGCTACATCGATGCCGACCATCTGGTAGTGGCTACCGGTGCCGTGCCGTTCATGCCCGTGTTTGAGAACGATGACGTGCCTGGCGTCTATACCGCTGCGGTGTTCCAGAAGATGATGAACCAGGAGCACACCCTGCTGGGCAAGCGCGTGCTCACCGTGGGTGCCGGCAACATCGGCTACCTCACCAGCTACCAGGCCATGCAGGCCGGTGCGACCATCAAGGCCATCATCGAGGGTATGGACCACGAGGGCGGTTTCCCCGTGCAGGCCAACCGTGTGCGCCGTTTGGGCATCCCCATCATGACGTCTCACGTGCTGCTGCGTGCCATCCCCAACGATGATTATACCGGTGTGAAGGGTGCCGTGATTGCCGAGTGCAAGAACTTCCAGCCCATCCCCGGCACCGAACAGGTGATCGACGACATCGACATCATCAACATCTGCACGGGTCTGATTCCCGACAACCAGTTGCTCGTCAAGGGCCGCTCAGTCTTTGGCCGCAACGTCTATGGCGCGGGCGATGCCGTGCGCATCGGCGAGGGCACCAGTGCCGTGCTGCGTGGCCGTCAGGTGGCCTATGAAGTGGCTCAGGAGCTGGGCCTCCGTTACAACTACGAAGAGTACCTGGAGGTTTCCCGCCAGTATATCGACTCGCAGCAGCGCCCCGTGCGCCTGCTCGACCAGCCGCGTGTTCCCGACGAGGAGCGCATGGCCCTGAAGCCCTATGTGCAGATCAACTGCCTCTACGGCTTCGCCTGCAACCCCTGCACCTTTGCCTGTCCGCAGGGTGCCATCACCAAGCCCACCACGTCGTCGGTGCCCATGGTCGATTACGACAAGTGCATCGGCTGTATGCAGTGCGTGAACCATTGTCCCGGTCTGGCCATCTTCGGCTACGACAAGCGCAAGAATGTGGTCTTCCTGCCTGTAGAGTATGAGGTGGAAGAGGGCAAGGAAGTATTCCTCGTCGATGACAACGGCGCCAAGGTGGGCGAGGGTGTCATCGAGAAGGTGCTTAAGAAGGACAACAAGACCAATGTGGCCCGCGTTCAGGCCACTCAGGCCGATGACCTCAATCAGGTGAAAGGTTTCATCCTCAAGGAGCGCTATCCCGAGCCCTTGAACCTGCGACCCCTCACCGATCCCCAGGAGGGCAAGTCCTTCGTCTGCCACTGCGAGGATGTGGATGTGAAGACTCTGCTCAACCTGGTGGGCGACCGCAAGTATATCTCGGTAGATGAGCTCAAGCACACCACCCGCATGGGTATGGGTCCCTGTCGCGGCAAGCGCTGCGTGTCGCGTGCCAAGCAGATCCTGCGTGCCCACGGCATCGAGGTGACCGGCGACAGCACTCCACGTGCACCGCTGGCCAATCAGGTCACCCTGGGCGATGTCTATAACGGCGAGGTCCGCGAGACCTTCGTCTTTGAGCACGGCTCGGTCATCGAGAAGGCCGAGACCGAAATCATCGTTGCTGGCGGCGGTATGGCCGGTAGTGCGGCATTCCGCTACTTTGCCGAGGCCGGCAAACGCGTCATCCTGGTCAACTACGACCGCGGTTCGACGTGGCGCTGCATCGGCGGTGGCCGTCCCGCATTCTCCAACCCCGACATCAGCGACATCGCCATGCACAACCTGGAAATCTTCCGCGACGACCAGGCACACTGCAACATCGACCTGAAGATGACCCGCTACGTCAACCTCGTTCACGATGACGCCACCTATCGCTCCCTTGACGCTTCCCGTGCATGGAGCGAGGCCTTCATGATCGACCGCAAGGACTTCACCAAGGTCATCTCGCCTTACTGGAATCCCAACGACAACATCTACAGCCACGCCCTGATTTCCGAGAACTGCTGGCAGGCCACCCCGGGCCGCACCATCGAGTATGTGCGCACCGTGGGTAAGCAGCATGGCGGCGAGGTGCTCGAGGACTGCGAGGTGCTGAGCGTTCAGCGTGTGGGCGACAAGTACCGCGTGCTGGTGCGCCGTCACGACAAGCACTACGTGGAATACACCTGCAACCACTTTGTCAACGCCATGGGTTGGGGCTCCGAGAAGTTTGCCGACATGCTCGGTATCGACACCCAGCTCTATCCCGTCAAGCACCAGGCATTCATCACCCGCCGTCTGCCCAACATGGGTATTAACGGCGACTCGCTCGACATGATCATCGACCGCCGTCACTACAAGGGCTTCAACGCCGTCTATGGCCAGCAGTTCCTGCACACCGGCCAGATCATCGGCTGCGCTTCGCCCGACTGCGATGCCTATGAGGCACGTCAGAACCTGAAGTACAACAGCCAGGCCTTCCTCAAGATCGTGAGCGAGATGTTCGCCCAGTGGATTCCCAATTTGGCATCCGTCGGCTTCCATGCCGTATGGGCCGGCTACTACATCGAGCCGCGCTACATCATCGACCCCGAGGTGGGTCTGTTGACCGGTCTGCGTGGCCACGGCTTCATGCTCGGCCAGTACCTGGCCAAGATCTATGTGGACAAGTACCTGGGCAAACCCGTTCCCGCCTACATGAAGGACCTCGCCATCGGCGGCAAGGGCCTGAGCGAGAACGCCTTCCAGTAATCCATCCACCCGACAACCGCATTATCAAGTGCCCCCTGAGGGTCATTCCGACCTCCCGGGGGCACTTTATCATTCGACCATAACCTCACCTCAAAAAAACACAGTGTATCCACGCGTGTAATCAGGCAACCACTGACAACCTCACAGACAACAATAACAACTTTTTATTGGGCATCCGCGCACTTCCGCCAAGCCGCTAAGTTTTTGATTTTTAGATGATTCACATAGTCACTATAGAAATGTATTTTGATAGATTGAAGCATTTCATTTCGTCTGACATATCAAAACAAATGACGTAACGTATTAAATATTAAAATTCTTAGCGCCTTTGCGCCTTAGCGTGAGGCCACTCGTGCACGCGCGGACGAAACGGACGGGCACCAAATCAATAAAAAATTGTTGTTATGGTTGTCAATCATGTTGTCCTAGTTGTTTGACAACACGTGCACGCGCGGACGAAACGGACGGGCACCAAATCAATAAAAATTGTTGTTATGGTTGTCAATCATGTTGTCCCGGTTGTCTGACAACACACGCGCTTGCAAAAAAACGAAAAAACGGTAAAACGCTTGCATACATCATGGATTTTGCCGAAATTTGCGATGAAAATCTGTTTTGTTAACTTTTCTTGTCCCGCTAAGGGGACTTTTTCAGCGATATGAACATCAAATTGCATACCCCAAAAACCCTGAAGATGGGAAGCGGAATGTCTTCAGCCAAGCAATTCTTGCTGTCGTTGATTGCCACCAGTGTGTCCATCATTCTCACTTTTGGCACTGCTGCCATCGTTGACCACCACAAAAAAGAAGCGAACAAGAGGGAGATGGTGATGATGGTCATCAGCGACATTGACAACACGATAGCGTTTATAGAGCGTGTGGATTCCAGCATCATTGAGTGCCGGCGTTTGCAGCACGAGGTAGCGCTGCGTCCTGAGAGCTATGACAGCCTGGTATTCAGTTTTCCTAGTGCCGTGTCATGGATTAGTGAGAACTATCTGGAAACCACCGAGAAGATATTTTCGACCAGTATCGAGACCTTCAATACCATTGGCGATGTAAACTTCGTGAATGATGTCTCATCGTTCTATCTCTATCGCCAGCAGATTAAAGAGACCGTATTGGATGAAATCAGGAAAGAAATTGAAGATGGGAAACTCGTTCAATCACTCAAGTCGATGTTGGACATCAATTTCCCTGAATACGCTTTGAGTATTGGGGCATCGCTCGAAGGTCTGAAAAAGATGCGCGACAAATGCATGCAGCGAAAATGTGAGCGAAGAGGATTTGAGCGAATTCAATGAGCGCAATAAGTCTGTCGAAGTCTCAAGCGACGATGATTCGAACATGTCTCAGATGATTGAGGAATATGATGTTTATAGCACTGATCTTAATCAGGCGAAAGAAAAACTCAATTACTGAGGCTCTCGCGCCAGGCTCAGCGCAGTCCCGGTAACGAACCATCAACATTAACTTATTTAATATACAGAACGATTATGATTATCAAAGCAATCCGCATGTTTGACGGCGGCTTCATGAATGAGCCGTTCGCCTTTGGCGGCGAGGAGGGCAGGGAAGCCTTCGACGAACAGATCATCTACCGCAGCAGTCTGCAGAACTTCCTCATCGACACGGGCGACGAGGTGATACTGGTTGACACCGGCTTCAAAGCTGACTTCAAGGCTCCCGCCAAGAAACTGGGCGCCCCGCTCTATATGGGCGATAAGGTGGCCGACTATATGGATGCATTTGCTGCCAGCGGCTACAAGCCCGAGCAGGTGACCAAAATCCTCATCACCCACAAGCACCCCGACCACAGCGACTGCATCGGCGAGTTCCCCAACGCCAAGGTGTATATTGCCCCCGAGGATGCCGACGCGATGAAGCTGCAGGGCGACAACATCGTCCGCGCCGACTATGGCCAGCCCTATCACAACTTCCCCAACGCGATGCCGGTGGCCGATGGCATCTGGTTCATCCAGGCCAAGGGCCACACCCTGGGCAACAGCATCGTCATTGCCGAGGTGGACGGCCTCTACTACATGTTCCACGGCGACGTGACCTATTGCGACGCGGCATTGAAGGCCAACAAGCTCTCGATCGTCTTTGAGGACGTGGCAGCCGCCCGCCAGACCCTGGACCGCGTGCGTGAGTTCATCAGCAACAATCCCACCGTCTATCTCTCGACCCATTGCCCCGAGGGCTATGAGAACCTGGAGATGAAGCGTGTGATGACTATTTGACAATTACCCTTTTTGCGTCCTCAACCTGATTGAGGACAATGATATCTAAACGGCGGTCTCACCATGCTATTGTGGTGGGACCGCCGTTTAATGATAAATCTCGATCGTGTTATTTCTTCCAGGCGCCGATGATTTCGCCGATATAGACGGTGTGGATGCCGGCACTGAACCCGTCGTAGAATTGGCGGGGTGTGTCGTTGCGGAAGTCCTTCGCCTCTTGGTGGAACGCGGTGATGATCTCGCACTCGATGACGGTACGGGCCTCGGTGTAATAGGGCGTTCCGCTGGGCGTGTAAGCCACATGCAGTCCCAGTGCCGCTGCTTTGTCGCCGTCGCGGCCGCTGTGGCTGCCCATGTAGCGTCCCACCTCCTCGTCATCAAACTCCATGATGGTGAATCGCGGATACCTCTCCATGAACTCGTAGGTGTAGCGTGCCGGGGCGACATAAACGCTCACGGTCAGGCGGTTATAGCCCAGATAATTGCCCAGGCTGCCCCAGCCGATGGTCATGGCATTGTGGGCCGTCTCGTCACCTGACAGCAGGATGGGCGCCCGGGAGAAGAATGTGAACGCATTGTCGGTGAACTCCTCTTTCAGGTTGATGGCCTTGTAGCCCTCAAGGGACTGTGCAAGAGCATCATGAGCAGCAAACATGGTCAACATAATAATGGTTAAGATGATATATTTTTTCATTTCAGTTTTTAGTTTTTAGTCCTTAGTCGCTAGTCCTTAGTCCTTAGTTGGCGTCAGCAAACTCCTAACTCCTAACTCCTAACTTCTAACTTCTAACTTCTAACTTCTAATTAGTCCCTAACTTCTGACTCTTTTTCTTCTTGCTCGCCTTCCTTGACCTCGGTGGCGTTGTAATTGATTTTCTCAAAGCCCTTGATGATGTTCTCAACGGTGGTCTTGTCGGCGTCATAGGTGATGGTGACCGTCTGGTGCTCGACGTCGGTGACAATTTTTTTCACGCCCTTCTCAAAGCGGATGTTTTCCTTGATGCGCTTCTCGCAGCCCTCGCAGTGCATCGGCGGTTCGGTGGTGAGCACAACGGTCTTGATGTCCTTGGCGCTGGCCATAATCATGGTCAGCAACATGGCGGTTAATACAATTAATTTCTTCATTTTATCACTTGATTTAAATTGTTCTCAAAACTAACAACTAGAAACTACCTAAACAGATTGATGCGGATGCCCAGATAGGCCATCGCACCGCTCACGGGTCCCCACACCATGGTGGGGTCGAACAACTGGCTCCAGGGCTGGTCGGCAGCGATGATGGGATTGGGCTGACGGTAGTTGGTCAGGTTCTCGCCGCCCAGATAGACTGAAAAATGCCTGAACCAGCGGGTAATTTGGGCATTCAGTTGGCAATGGGCGGGAAAACGGCGGTCCCATGACAACTGGGTGGGGTCGTCGATATAATAAGGATCGGGCATGCGGCCGCTGCCGTTGAGTTGCAGCGTCACGTCAAACTCCCAAAGCCCCAGCGGCGTCTTGTAGGAGGCTGCCACCAGGCCCTTGAAGCGTGGCGTGAGAGGCTTCTCGCGCAACTGGCCATCATAGGTCGTCTTGACGTCGTTGTGGCGATAGGCGACGGTCAGTTCCAGCCCCTCGACAACGGGATAGGACACATCCACCTGCCAGGTGTGGGAACGGGACTTGCCGTCCAGGTCGTTGATGAAGGTAACCAACGGATTGCTGTCCATGTCGATGACCATCTGGTGCAGGAAGTGGGTATAATGGTACTCGGCATTGATCTTCAACACTTTGCCCCACAACGGAATGTCCCACGCCGTGGTAAATCCGTAGTTCCAGGCGCTTTCCTGGTGCAGGTCGTTGATGACGAGCCGACGTCCGCTGGCCAGCAGGTAGTGGTTCTCGGCCAGGGCATGTGCCGTGCGGTAGCCCTTGCCGGCCGACAGGCGCACGGTGAGGAACTGTGCGGGATGCAGGCGCAGGTGCAGTCGCGGTGTGACAAACGTGCCGTGCAGGCTGCTGTGGTCCACACGCACACCGGCCATAAGGGTCATCACGTCGCTGGCGGGCGTGAAGGTGTATTGGCCGTAGGCACCCGTGACGGTCTCCTTCTCCACCAGATGGGTCAAGGGCCCGTCGGCAAAGTGCTCCAGCCGGTAGTCCTGCTTCAATCGGTCGTGGTTGAGGCTCAAGCCCAACGACAGCGTGTGCGGGTCGCTCAATCGGGTCTCGAACATGAGTTGCCCGTAGGCGTTGGTCTCGTTGATGTCATATCGCTTGTGGCCATACGCCCCGTCCAGGTCATGGCTGGCTGCCGAGGCCATCAGGGCGATGTTGGTGCCGTGATCGGCATTGAGCACGACGGCATGTTTCATGTATCCTTGATAGCGGCGCGTCTTCAGGTCGATGGCAAAGGGCTCAGCTCCCTTGTGATGGGTCTGGGTCTGCCCGCTGTGGCGTTTCTCGTCAATCATGGCCACCCCGCCGTGGAAGATGTAGCGGTCGCCCAGCCAGTCCCAACGGCTCTGCAGATTGACCTGCCGCACATTGGGCTGGTCCAGGAAGTGGTCATGGTTGTGGTCCATATCGGCCAGATTGTCCTCGTAGTGGGCCAGCACATTGGCATTGAGACGAGGCGTCACGTGCAGGTTGCCGTCGGCGTTGGCCTCGATGCGGCCGTCACTGTTGCCGTACAGGTTGAGCGTTACGCCCTGCTCATCCTCGGGCTTGAGGTACTCCACGTCGATTTGTCCCGTGATGCCCTCATAGCCGTTACGCACCGACGAGGCCCCCTTCGACACCTGAATGCTCTTCATCCACGGCCCCGGCACATAGCCCAGGGCGAAGGGTAGGGCAGCGCCCCGCCAGTCGGGCAGGTTCTCGGTCAGCATCTGCACGTAGGTGCCGCTCAGCCCCAGCAGCTTGATCTGCTTGGCTCCCGTGGCGGCATCGCTGTAGTTGACATCGACCGACGGATTGGTGGTAAAACTCTCGCCCAGGTTGCAGCAGGCGGCCTTAAAGAGTTCCGCCTTGTTGATGCGCATCGCGTTCTCGGCACCTGCCACACGGCTCATGCCGGGCCGACGGGTCGTCACGGTCAGTTCGCCCAGCTCCTGTGATTTGATGGAATCGGGATCGTTTTGACCATACGCAACCAGCCCAGCAAGCATGACGATGCCCGTGACCAGGCACTGCAAGCTGACTAGCCTGAACAATCGCGATATGTGGCGTGTAATCCTCATTGGGCGGCAAAGTTAAGCATTTTTTTCCATTGCGCAAGCATCTTTGCTTTGTCGGTGGTATGCCCAAAGGCTTGAAAAACAGATGGCGGTCGTCAGTCGCCGCAGTAGGTGGAGCTCGTGATGCCATCAACGATGAGATACGAGAGGGGCGATTGGCACGTACACACACGAAATAAACGAAAAAACGAAAAAATTCCATTAGCCTCCGGTTTGCTGGCCCTAGGACCTCGCCTTGTTTTCTGAGAAAAAGAGGGCTGAGGGGAAAAGGGCCTGCTGTGGTTGCGGTTGTTTGGGATAATTGTGTTATATTTGCGCTTGGAAATGAAACTGATATGAACAAGCACCAACAGCAACAACTGGAGAGGACCCGCGATTACGTGGAACGCCTCAGGCGGGAGCACCCCTTGAGGGATCTGTTTTGGGAGTGCACGCTGCGCTGCAACATGGCGTGCCGGCATTGCGGTAGTGACTGCCTCAAGGAATCCATGGTGCCCGATATGCCCTTTGCCGACTTCCTGCCTGTGCTGGACGAGGTGGCCGCCCATTGCGACCCCAGGCAGGTGATGGTGGAGACCGTGGGCGGTGAACCGCTGGTCCGTCCTGACCTGATGGACTGCGGACGAGCGATACGCGAACGGGGATTCATGTGGGGACTGGTTACCAATGGCCTGATTCTGGACCGCTCCCTTGCCCGTGAGATGGCCCAGGCGGGTATCTCCTCAATTGCCCTTGACGTGGACGGCATGCGCGAGGAGCACAACTGGCTCCGCAATTCTACGGTCAGCTTTGATGCCACGATGCGGGCCATCGAGGCGGTGCAGACCATCCCGGGTCTCACCTGGGACGTCATCACCTGTGTGAACGGCCGCAATTTGCCCCGGCTAAATGAGATTAAGCAACTGCTCATCGAGGCTGGTGTCACTCATTGGCGCTGCTTCACCATCGACCCGATGGGGCGCGCCGCTCAGGACAAGAGTCTGCTGCTCACCGATGAACAGTTCCGCGATCTGCTCAACTTCATTGTTGCCACCCGCATTGAGGGGAAAATCAGTTTGAGCTATGCCTGCGACGGGTTCCTGGGCGCCTACGAGGGGCTTGTCCGCGACTATTTCTTCTACTGCCAGGCGGGACTCTCTGTGGCCAGCGTGCGTGCTAACGGTGACATTTCGGGCTGCCTGAGCATCCGCAGCGACTACAGCCAGGGCAACATCTATCGCGACAGCTTCTGGGACGTGTGGGAGAACCGCTTTGAGCAGTATCGCGACCACGAGTGGATGAGGCGCGGTGCATGCAAGGATTGTGAGGCCTTCCGTTATTGCCAGGGCGACGGTTTCCACCTGCGCGACGGCAACGGCGACCTGATGATGACCTGCCACTACAATCAACTCAAGAACGTGAAGATTTAAGTTAGAAGTTAGAAGTTAGGAGTTAGGAGTGGGCGGATGCCAACTAAGGACTAGGGACTAAGGACTAGGGACTAAAAACTACAAACTATGATGAAAAAGAATAATAAAGGGAAAAAGACGCTCGCTGCGGTGGGTGCCGTCGTTGCTGCCGGGTTCACGCCAGGCTTCGTCGCTGCCAGCGCCGCAGGTCTGTCCAATCAGGGTTCCAATGCTGGAATCACCGCTGCCGACGTGGTCGCCATCGACGGCACAACTTACGGTTTTGACGAGCTATACGCCATGCAACGTGGAGAACCTGTCGACACAATAGAGATGAACATCGTACTTGAACCAGATACAAGCATAGACTTAAAAGACGTCGTGCCCATCGTCGTAATGTATGGTGTGCAACGGTTTAAACACAATGCAACTCAGGCTATTGGGAATGACGACACTGTCTATCGCTCCGTTGAGCAGATGCCTCAGTTCCCCGGTGGCGAGGCTGAGCTGATGAAGTACCTCAAATCTCACATCAATTATCCTCCCAAGGCCGCCAAGGATAACATAGAGGGTAGTGTCATTGTGCAGTTTGTTGTGAAAAAAGACGGTAGTATTGGTGAGGTAAAGGTCCTACGCTCGGTGGATAAGGACCTTGATAAGGAAGCCGTCCGCGTTGTCAAGTCGCTGCCCAAGTTCACCCCCGGCCGTCATGATGGGCAAGCGGTCAGCGTCTGGTACACGCTGCCTGTGTCATTCAAGCTGAAATAGGAAACAGGTACGGCTCCAGAGCATTAAACCCTGATGGCGTATTTATGTCTAAAAGATAAAATACGCTACTATATCATGAAGAAAAACAAAAATAAAGGGAAAAAGACACTCGCTGCGGTGGGTGCCGTCGTTGCTGCCGGACTCACGCCAGGCTTCGTCGCCGCCACTCCCCAATGTGCCCCCAGTCAGGATCCCAATATCGAAGTCACCGCAGCCCAGGTGGTCGCCATCGGCGGCAACACTTACAGTTTTGACGAGCTATATGCCATGCAGGAACCCAGCAACGGGCCGAGGGCAGAGGCTGCCCCCCAGCACCCGACAAGGTATGGCACGCGCCCTATGATACCACAAACCCCGCCGCCTTCACCCGAAGAAATATATGAAATTCAAGTGTCGGCGGTCTTGGACACGATTCAGATGGGCCTCTTGCGCTATTGCATTGAACTGACCGACGAAGACTCTTACACCAAGGATGTCTATTTCACACTCGACAGCGACCTGACGGGTGAGATAGGACTAAGTGATTACCAACTGAAGGAGCTCAAAGCATTCATCGAGGAGTACTACGGCGTGGAAGTGTCCTACCACCGATTCCGCCTGTACGGCCAGCTCAACACCCTGCGCCTCATCTCAGAGTACATCTTCAAGTTAAAAACCGTCTGGGACTAAATCCGTTACGACATAAATGCAATGCGCCTGTGTGATAATGGCAACAGGTAGCATTCATCGAGCCGCTAGGCCGATTAAATATGACCTGCCGTCGTTTTTGTGCGGTAGGCATGTCGTCTTGAGGGGTCAGATGGTTTTGATGACTCGCGCGGGTACGCCGCCAACAATGGTTCTGGCTGCGACGTCCTTGGTGACCACAGCGCCTGCTGCCACGATGGCGCCCTCGCCGATGGTGACGCCCGGCAGGATGGTGACATTGGCTCCGAGCCACACTTTATTCTCGATGCGGATGGGATGGAACTCCATGTCGCCCCGGCGGTCGGGGTCCTGCGCATGATTGATGGTGCACAGTGTGGCATTGTGGCCAATCAGGCAGTCGTCGCCAATGACGATGCCGCCCTGGTCCTGAAACTTGCATCCGGCATTGATGAAGGTGCGTTCACCCACCACAGTGTTTTTGCCGAAATCGGTGTAGAACGGCGGGAACATGCCCACGCTATCAGGCACTTCAACGCCCCATAGCTCTGACAGCAATCGGCGGATTTCCTCAGGTTCATGATACTCATTGTTCAGCCTGACGGTTATCTTCTGTGCCTCACGGCTCGCTTGATGCATGAGCAGATGGGCCTCGGAACCGGCTTCCACCGCTTGGCCCGAGGCAATGAATTCTTTATATTCCTTAATAGTCATAGTTCAATGATTTGCTGTTGCAAAGGTGCGTACTTCAGGCGAAGTACAGGCTATCTCAAACATCGGAAAACCTACCTCGATTATTGTTTTCGCATCAGGGCAACATATCTGGATGGCGTCATGCCCTCATGTTTCTTGAAATAGCGCGTGAAGTGCTGGGGATACTCAAAGCCCAGCTCTTCGGCCACTTGCGACACTGTCATGCCGCCCACCATCAGACTCTTAGCGCGGTTGATGAGGAAGCGCTGGATGATGCGCGTGGGACTGTCGCCGGTGGCGTTGCGCACAACGTCTCCAAAGTAGCTCGGCGACAGGCACAGCTCCGATGCGCAATGCTTCACGCTGGGCAAGCCGTGGCGATGCTGCAACAGCCGGTCGTAGTAGTCGGTAAGCACCTTCTGGAAACCGGCCAGCAGGTCGCTTTGCTGAGCCGACGCGGTTTGGAACTGCCGCTGATAAAAAAGCAGGCAGTAGTCACACACCAGCACGATGTAGTCCTGCACAATGCGGTCGGTCAAGGCCGACTGCGGCCTGTGACTGATGAATGTGCGGATTCGCTCCATCAATTGCCACAGCACCTGCTTCTCGCCATCGGTGGTGTGCAACGCTTCGTTGACGTTGTAGGAGAAGAAGTGGTAGTCAGCAAGCCGCTTTTCAAACACCGTGCCGCGCATGAACTCCGCATCAAACAGCAATGCCCAGCCGTGATACACCTCGCGGTGCCCGTCGTCGGCCTTGCCGATAACCTGCCCGGGAGAGGCCGCTACGAGCGAACCTTTAGAGGTGTCGTAGCCACCCATGCCGTAGGCCGACTCGGTAGGGAAATTATCTTGTACAAAGATGGCATACACACCCAATTTGTTCAATGAATGTCGTATTTCACCCAACTCGTCGAAATGGACCACGCTCACCATGTGATGCCACACCTCGGCACCCACGTCCAGCGCAAAGTCGTTCGCCTTGTTGATGTAAAACAGGTCCTTCATAATCAGTGGACAAAGATAGTCATTTCACCTCAATTATTGCTCGGTAGGTTAGAAAAAATAAAATAGGTAAGTTTTCAGTCATTTTGGATAAGGGATAGCGTCGATGAACAACGTATTTTTGCAACGTGAAATTTTAACAGATCGTCAATGATGAAGATTTATATCAAAACCATGCTGATGCTCGCCGTCCTGATCTTGAGCGGCTGCTCCAGCGACAATAATGAAATAACGGCTCAAACGATGACGCAGAAAATGAACATCACCATCGACGGTGTGACACAGTCGGTGACTTTGGTCGATAATGCGGCCGCTAGGGCTCTCGTGGCAAGGTTGCAGGAGTCCCCGGTCACTGTGACGCTCAACTCCAGCGGCGGCTTCGAGATATGGGGAGCCCTGGGCTTCTCGCTGCCCACAAGCAATGAACAGATTACCGCCCAGCCTGGCGATGTCATTCTCTATAATGGCAGTAACATTTGTCTGTTCTATGGCTCAAACTCATGGAGTTACACACGGCTGGGACACATCGATGGTCTCTCCCAAAGTGAGCTGCGCACCTTCCTCCATGCTGGCGAGAGCAATGTCAAGGTCTTGCTGTGGCTCCCTGCGGGAACAACGGCCCGTCTTGGCGACGTCAATGAAGATGGCGAAGTCAATGTCGCTGATGTGTCAACGTTGATAAATCTCATTTTGAAAGGCAGTAACAATGTTTAATAGCAATATTATGAAACGAGGATTAATTATAGTAGTGCTCATGAGCGTGCTGCTCATGGCCTGCAACCAAAACGAAGAGAATATGAATGGTAATTTGAATTTGACCCAGGAGTGGGATAAGGTGTTCCCGCTCAGCGAGAAGGTAACCCACCGCAAGGTGACGTTTGAGACACAGTATGGACTGACTCTGGCAGCTGATTTATATGAGCCGAAGGATGTCAGCGGCAAATTGCCCGCAATCGCTGTGAGCGGGCCGTTCGGGGCCACCAAGGAGCAGTCGAGCGGACTCTACGCCATGCGCATGGCCGAGCGTGGTTTTGTGGCGCTGGCCTTTGACCCGTCCTACACCGGTGAGAGCAGCGGTGAACCGCGCCGTACGGCATCGCCCGACATCAACACCGAGGACTTCCTTGCTGCCGTCGATTTCCTCTCCAAGCAGGAGAATGTCGATGCTGGGAAGATTGGCATCATCGGCATCTGCGGATGGGGTGGCATCGCCCTGAATGCTGCCGCTGCCGACGCACGCATCAAGGCCACGGTAGCCAGCACGATGTATGACATGACTCGCGTGAGCGGCAACGGATACTTCGACAGCGAGGACAAAGAGGAATCGCGCCATGCTGCCCGTGAGGCGATGGCCAAGCAGCGTCTTGCCGATCCCACGGCGATGGCTGGTGGCGTTGTTGACCCGCTGCCCGAGGAGGCACCTCAGTTTGTGAAGGACTACTACGATTACTACAAGACTCCGCGCGGCTATCATGCCCGCTCGGGCAACAGTAACGACGGATGGCGCGTAATCGGCACTCAGGCCTACGCCAACGCCCGTTTCCTCTACTACATCAACGAGATTCGCTCGGCCGTCCTCGTGATGCATGGCGAGAAGGCCCATTCACGCTACTTCGGCGAGGCAGCTTACAAGTATATGGTGGAAGGCAAGGCCGAGGGCTACAATACTGTCGGGAAGCCCAATCCCAATCCTGAGAACAAGGAACTGCTGATTATCCCTGGTGCATCCCACTGCGACCTCTATGACGGCGGCTACACCGAACTTGTTGGCAAGGGAGAGCCCAAAAACCTCATCCCCTGGGACAAACTGGCAGAGTTCTTTAAGACAAACCTGAAATAATATCACCTTTACTGCTTGGGTTGCAGGCTCTGGCGGTAACTGCTGGGCGACTGGCCGAGGTGCTTGGTGCAGTAGCGGCTGAAGTAACTCAATGAGGTGAAATTCATACGATCGGCTATCTGGGTGAGCGACAAGTGTTCGTCATCCAGATAGTCTTTCAGTATGGGTACTGTATGACGGTCAATGTAAGAGGTGACGCTGTGGCCTGTCACACGCTTGATGGTGGCCGACAGGTACTTGGGCGACACATTCAGGCGCTCGGCATAGTAGCTCACGTCGCGCTCGGTGCGGCTGATGCCTGTGGCGAGCAGCGCCATGAGCTGTTTCACGATGTAGGCCGTGCGGTCGGTATGCGTGTCGGTAGCTTCGCGCTGGGCATGGGCCTCAAAGATGTCATACATCATGGTCAGGCACAGGCTGCCCATCAGCTGGTGGTAGAACTGCAGTTGTCGGTCCTCCATACGGTCACGCAAGCGGTGAAAATCCTCCAGCAGGTGGCGGGCCTGTTCTTCGGTGAGCGATATCACGGGATCCTGGTTCAGTGAGATGCTGCCGCCGATGCTGTAGTTGTTGGATGGCAGCAGATTCTGCAGGAACTTGTAGTCGGCGGCAAACCACTCGACTTGCATATCGGGAGGTGCGGCTAGGTTCTTGATTCGGTCGGGCATGGGAATAACCACCAGGTCGTTTTTCACGATGTGATAGCACCGCTCGTTGAACACAAAACTGCCCTCACCCGCTAGACACAGCAGGTGCATGCAGGTGTGGCTCAACTCACGGGCATTCATCCCGTAGAAACCAGTGGAATATAAGAAATCTGTCTTCATGTCGCTGTGTTTTTCGGCAAAATTACAACGTATTTTTGTACCCAACGAACGATTTGTGTAAAAAGTGAAAATTGTAGTACTTTTTGTGAAACCTCAACCTCGTGTAAACACTGTAATTTTGCATCGTCAAAAATAATCAATAACGATAAAAACAATGGAATTCAGAATGCAAGACCGCATGGAGTTGAAGGCTTTAGTAGATTTCTATGCAACCGAGAGTGACAAGAACAACCAGGACT
>Ga0310694_10000906_pt1 | contig 36304 bp, 51 predicted proteins | sample 174DNAGHGhighgp2_FD_203884 | JGI IMG/M metagenome (GOLD analysis project Ga0310694, IMG submission 203884) | Sheep rumen microbial communities from Palmerston North, Manawatu-Wanganui, New Zealand - 1742 DNA GHGhigh gp2 (v2) (version 2) | ecosystem: Host-associated > Mammals > Digestive system... | reverse complement strand
AATATCTTCTATACAGCTCCCATAATAACATTTTGTAAACTCTCTTGGTCTTTAATAGAGCGGTTAGTCATAATAATACGACCTACAGCGTCATAAAGATCCGAAAGAGCCTTCTGTTTAGATTCGTCATCATCAAAAGATGTATTAATAAAATCTTCAACAGCACGTAAAGCTTTATCAGAAGCCTAAAATGCTGCCATACCTAGACTTATAAAGATTTCGTTACTATTGTCATAAGTATAACCATATGCTGAAGTAGCAGTAATAACCTGAGAGAACTCAGTTAATTCAGAATCAATAATATCATGGTCAGCATTCATTTGCATTCCAAGACCTTCTGAATCTACTTCAAAATAGTTAAGTTCAGAATCATCGCTCCATGCACTACTCTTATTAACATTTTTAGCTCCGTTTTTAACTGCAGAGTTGTTAAGAGCATAACCTATATGATACTGTTTCATTGGTTGGAAATAAGAGTCTTGGTCTTTTTGTTCCGAAGAGGTATGACCTTCTCTTATTGAACCTATTTCAGTCATATAATTTACAACAACTTCATTATTAAATTCGGAATAATTACCTTGCGAATCAACGCAATTTATTCCTCCTAAAGCTGTATGTAATTCATAAAGAGAGTTAATTGTATGAGCACCTGGAGTACTTTTTATAAACGCTCTAGCTTTCTCAGCAGAGTCAAATTTCATATGAATAGATTTGTTTGTTCCTTGATTATAGAATACATGATAAACTTTTTGTGGCTTAGCATCAGGAGTATTCTTCAAAAGAACATCAATCTCTTCTGTATAGTAAATTGGTAAATCAGTTTTGTCAGCAAGTAATGATAATATTTCAATATTGTCACCGTAACCGTCTTGATAAATCAAGCGATTATTTCCAATTAAAACATTATTCTCAACAGCATTTCCAAGTATTCTTGTTTGGAACCAAGTTCTCATTGCAGCAGGAGTAGATTTTCTACCAATAGTAATACCTTGTGTAAGGTCTACATCACCCTTCCATTGAAGATTTGTCATCTTCTTGAACATTCTAAATAAGCTTGAATTAGCTTTTAAAGAAGCTCTCATAGATTCATTAGTAATAGTATCGGTAGCAAACTTTGCTAAGAAAGCAGTCCCACTTTCTGCATCATATGCATGCCAAATAGGTTTTTTAATGAATCCTACTGCTTGAGAATCAAGACTTCTGTTTTCCATAATAGATTGGAAAGGAGTAATTTGTGCAGAACCATCGGCTGCATCAATACTTTCTTCCTTGTCACCTCTATAGTTATATACAGGAGCCTTCTCGTCCATAATAACTGCACACTTAATCTTTGGAGGAATTCCATCGATAGCTTTCTAACGACAATATTGTAATGTAGCTGGAATAATTACATTACGTTTAAATTGAGTACCTTGTGCAGTATTAGCAATATCAGTCATAGTTCTATGATAAACTCTATCAACTAATGTGCCTACACCAGCAGTCTTAGCCTTGTCTAAAGTAGCTTGAGAAGCTAAATCATGAATAGTGATTGTATTCTTTTTTAAGAAGCTTTGAAGATTAAGAGCCTCAGTAGCAGTTAATCTGTCAAGTCCTAAAGCTTTTCTAAGAACATCAACATTCTTAGCATCCTTTAAATCAAGTTTTTTAGCAAGATTGTATGTAGACTTTTTAGCCTTATCTGGGTGATTTATTTCAGAACCAGTTAAAGACATACGTAAATTATTACTTAATAATCCTTCTACATAGAAGAACTTATCTAAGAAAGGATTAAGTGTAACAGCCTCACCATTATAAACTTCTCCGATACCTAAGATAGGTACACCACTAGCAGTCTTAGCCAATATTAATTTACCAGTATTTTTATCAACCCAAGTGTTAAAGAATTTCTTTCTCTTCTCAACACCATTAGTTTTATCTTTCTTAAAATATTCTATAATAGAATTAATAACTGAATTTCTAGCATTAGAATAATCAGCTTTATCTTTAATGTAGTTATTTATATTATCATTATAATCAATTACTTGGAAAGAGCTATTAGCTTGTAATAAATTCTAAACGAATATAGACTTTTGTTGGTTTAAATAAGCATCAAGATTAGCATATTGTCCTTTGGCATTAGGAGCATATAAATAATCCGAATAATATTCAAGTAACTCATTATATGTACAAGAACTCTTACTTCTTTTTCTGTAATCTTTATCCTTCTCAAGAGTTAATCCTAAAGTAGAAGCATAGCTAATTAATTGTTCTTCCGACAAAAGATTAAGAACTTCTTTAAATGATAGCTTAGTGTCATTGTTAGTATTATAAGCATCGGCTATCATTTGGAGTTTATTCTTAGTAGATGTCCAGACATCCCTATACATCTTACCAATAGTATCTCCATACATTCCCACAACAGCACTTCTGTACTTGTAAGGTTCATCATATTCTGCACTTAGAATATCTTTACCTCCCATAAACTTAGTACTAATATTCCAGTTTAAGAAAGTAGTCTTATCAGAATAAGTAGTAGGTTGTATAATAACAGAACCTTGTCCAATGTAATTACCCCAGAATTTGTTAAAGATAGAGTGATAGAACAACTCACCACTAGAGAAATCTCTAAGAGATTTGTATTCTCCATCTTGAGAAGTTACTTCAAGGTCATGAAGAGTACCTTTAATTAAACCATCTTGTTGAACAAATAATAATGAAGTTACATTACTATTAGGATTATTTAATTGTTTGGCAATTTCATGGTGAAGAATATTACCTAATTTGTTTACACCATTATTAGGAATATTATGTCCACCTCTATCCTTAGTTGTAGCGCGAGAAGCAACACCAGTAAGCATAGCCTTAGAGTCTTCCCACATACTAAGAACATCATCTTGACGAGAAACTACCTAATACTATAAATCTTCCCATCTTTCAGAGAATACATGGTTGGTATTCTTATTTCTTGAGTAGTTACCATAAATACCATCATCCTTAGAACCTAAAGAAGTGATATATTCCATAAGAGTCTTACCAGCATCAGCCGCTTCAGCTCTACGTTCATTAACGTAATTAGCTCTCATTGCCAACATTAACAATGGCTCAAGATAACCTGAATAATTCTCCGAAGGAGAGTGATTACCTTTCACACCTCTTTCAATATTAGCTGGGTTATAATTTTCTTTAAAGATTTGAAGAACTTGAAGATTAAATTCTGGGTCTGTTTTGAATTTAATACCTAAAGTATCTTCGAAGTAATCAAGTAACTCTTTTAATTGTTGCTCTTCCGGAGATAAAGTAGTTCCGCTTATTACATGATTACGGAAATCGATCAAATCAACTTTATCAAGAGTCTTTAATAAAGTATGAGTTTCTGTAGTAACAGCTTGACCCTTGCCATAGAATATCTTACTACCTATATCGACAACAGAAATCTTAAAATCATTATCTCCAATTTTAACACCATAGACTAATCCACCTAAAGAACTTGTAGGATAAGTAAATTTATACTTCTCACGAAGACTCTTCATACTTTGTTCAGTTCTATGATTAGCAAGATTATTTATAGTATCAATAGTCTTTTTAAGACCTATATTGTTAGAGAATTTTCTTTTTACCTTAATAATAACATTACCATTTTCATAGTCAATAGATGTTTCCATATAATGCATAGAAGCATTTCTATCAACGTATCCAGCAATTTCGCCAACTAAGGAAAGAGCTCTTGCATTGATAGAAGAAGCTTGTGATAATTCTGCTTTAATTAAAGAATTCATGTTATTCTTATTAAAAACAGCATTATATATAGAATACATAATATTTATATCATTAGTAGTAAGAAGTTTCTTACCTTCAAGAGGTTTAATTCTCTCAATTAAATCATAATTACCATTATCAAACAATAACTCAAGAATTCTCTGGAAATTCTTTGTAGGATTACTGTGTAAATTAACAACACATTCCTTTAATTCATTTGCGGATTTTTGAACAAATGAGTCTTTAACATCGTCACCAGAGAATCCAATTCTACCATACACAATATCATCAATAAGGTTTCTAGTACTTACAATAAAAGAAGTAGAATCAACTCTCTTATTAGTATATTGGTCTGTATTATGGTCATATATTTTAATCTATTTGAATAGAGCCTTTGTAAGAGTAGATGTGTACTTTTCGGAACTAACATCTTCAGAAGTTTGCCAACCTTTCTTTTCATGTGAAGTATCTTGGTGATAAGAATATTTATTAGGGTCTGCGATTTCTATGTCCTCCAAACCTTTATCAACAGAAATAGAAGTTTGTTTTTCTTTTAAAAGCTTATCAAAGTGAGTTAAAATAGTATAAGCATTAGCTGCATTTAATAATGTTGACTCTTCAGAATCAAAGAATTCTAGTATTTGTGAAACTGTCTATACATCACCGTTTCCAAGATTAACTTTAACGTCTTGTAGATTAAAGCTCTTATCTTTAATCATAGAGTTAAGAGTCTTAAAATATTCTGAATAAGAATCAGCAGTATATAGAGGAGTATTCTCAAAGTCATTTCCGATTTTACGTCCATGAGCATTTACTATACGAGTACGAATTCTTTCTCTAAGTTTCTCATCAGGAATGTTTAAAAGAGTCTATACTAAAGCAGTGTAACGTTCTTGCTTTTCTCTCTTAAGAGCATTATTAATTCTATTCTTATTATCTGCCACCAATAAATCTTGAGCATTCTCCAAGTTAGAGAAATAAGAATAAAATTTTTCTAGAGTATTAAAATACTCTCTACCTATGAACTTACCTTCTTCGTCAGTCATTGACTCTAAAGCATCGTCTTTAAGTATACCTTCTTGTTTTAAGAAAGTTACAAGTCTCTTATAAAGAGTATTCTTATACTTCTGTATATTTCTATTAAGTATACTATTGTTATTAACAATAATATCTCCGGTGTTTCTATCCCAATATGCTGCAGATGTTATAGCATCCTCAAATGAATCTTTTAAGTTGTTAATGATATTATAAGAACCAGAACCATAGAACTCTTTTAAGTGTTCATCTAACTTAGCTCTATTTCTATCAAAAGATTCTGTAAGTGATTTATCTTCTTCAGCTTCATCTTGTTCTTCCGAACTACCAGTACCCTTCTGATTATTATCAGTAGGCATAAATAATAAATTATCTAAATTAGATAGTAAATTATCTAGAGCAGTTGCACTTCCAGGAAATTTACCTTTTAAATTAGCTACAACGAGTTCTACAGTTTCTGCAAACTCTTTAACAGACTTCTATACTTCATCAGAACTATCTAATGTTCGTCTGTCAAAACGCATTTTAGAAGGGATAGAGCCTTCAATAAATTGCTTTACGAAGGCTCTTTCATCACCCGACTTCAAATACTATCTTATAGCTCTATCAATTTGTCTATAGTCTACTTTAAGTATGCTACATTCCATTAGATTTCACATTTATTAGCTAAAAGATGATCAATATCTGGACTTATATCAACAAAAACTTCATAATAATCATCATTATCGAGTAATGCTTTAATACTCTTACTAATTGCTTCTTTATTAGTACCGTCATCACTCTTCAAGATATTTTGTAACTCTGTAATACCATTTACATATGCCTGCATTTCTGTAGGAGTATTATGAGTTGCAGCATATTCTTGTTGATAATCTTCATTGAAATATTTAATAATCTAATCCTTTTCTTCTTTCGTAAATAATGATATAAGTTCTTCCTTTTCTATTTTTTCTTCAACGGTTTCGTCAGGAGTAGTTTTAACAAGTTTGTCTCCTTGTAACTCATATTCTTTATTTACTATAATTTTACCCTCTTTAACCTCAGCATCAGTAAATTCAACACTTTTAGGTAAAAGGCTTTGGAAATAATCTCTTAATGTATGTATTATTAATTCATCAGAATCATTAACATCATAATAAGCTGTAGTATTTAAGTCAACATCTTCGGACTTATTTTGGAATCCAATAATAGCTCCAGGTAAGGTTTGATTTGTTAAAATATTAGCAGCTTCTGGCACAGTATCCTCAGATACTTCTGATAATTGGTCTCTAATATCATTCATTAATTCCCAAGTATCAGGATGTTCTCTTTTAAATTTGTCTTCCTTGGTTTCTTCAGTTTCTTCCCCAGTTTCTTCTGAATCTTTACCATAATCACCACTTACTAGTTTATGTAAGCTAATATTTATTCCGGATGCTCTTGGATCTACATCTACTTCAACTAAAGCATCACTAATTGCTAACTTTAAGAAGATAGAATCATCCATACTATCTCCAACCGGGATAGTAACAGTATCTGTGTGATCAGCATTCCACATTCTAGCAGCGTCTGGGTCAATATAGAAACCGTTTTTGAAACGTGCATCAGTCAAACGTTGAGCATCACTATGAATATCCTCTACAGTTCCATGGAATATTAAATCAAACATATCTAAGAGAGAAGTATCAATCTTAGGTTCAGTTCCGCTGAAATCAGTAGGTTTAATAGTCCCATCGGCTAACCATGCTCCTACTTGTAAAGATGCAACTAATTGATTCTTTTTATCTTTATCCTTTTTAAAGACATTAGCCATAGCCATGTCGTCAGGATCTTTATCGTATTGAGTTTTAGTTAACTTAGAAGCTATTCTAGATAAATAACCAGGGATAAGAGACCAGTTGTCTCCTTCTCTGTATGCTAAAGGATGTATTAAAGCACCATCTTCAGAAACATTCTCTGCAATATATAAACCATTTTCATCACTGAAATGTAATATACCAGATAACGAACGTCTATGCTCAGCTTGTTCTAAATCAATTAACTCATGTTTACCCCAAGGAGTTTTATCCTATTTAAGTAACTAAGTTCCAATAGAATTTCTAACAGAAGATGTAGTAGGAACAATTGTTTCAAGTATTTTATCAAGCATATTATAGAAGGTAGTAGCTTTAGATTGATTAATCGAAAGTAACTAAACTTTTCCATCTTTATATGCTTTGCTTCCTGTTAAATCATACTATTGAACATGAAAACCTAAATCTCCTTCTTGATAACCTAATCTAAATGTAGGTATATCTTTTAGGATTTCCTCGTTAAACTTTCTTAAATTATCTAAATCGGTTTGAGTAATTCCATATTTAGATAAAGTATCAGCAACATCAGCACCACGGAATATTTCGTCCTAAGCCTTTGTAATGTCTTCTACCTTTGAATCAGTATAACTATTATCGGTTTTCCATTTTAATAGAGCTTCTCTAAATTGTCCTAAAGCAGCCCTAAAGTTCCACATAGATGTAAACATCTATATACCCTTAAAGTTCTATCTAATTGGTTGTCTCTCTTCTTCACCACCTTGGAACTTCTTGATGAAGTCTGGATCCATAAATTGTGAGAATGACATACCATAATTATCAAGAACTAACATACGTACAACAGGTGTATGTGTTTTAGGATTTCTCTTTTGTTCTATATATTTCTGAACTAATTCCTCTGGTTTTAATAATGTATCGGAAGTAATAAATACTACAGCTTTACCTTTAATAGATGGGTCTACATCTTCAAGTAGCTTTTTGTTACTACTATAAGTGTAAATATCCGAAACTACTATATGAGGATTAAGAGTCTTGAAATTTATATTTTTATTAGCCTTAATTTCGTCCTCATTAGTATTACGATCACTTCTAGTACTTCTTATTAAAGCAGGATTATTTCTACCACCTAAACGTATTTTCTTACGTTCGCCTTTTCTATGTGTAAACCAGGTATTTTTATTAAAGTCTAAAGCACCCTCTACATCAACTAAGAAAGGTTTATCTTTGTCAGTTCTATTGTTATAATCAGAAATCCATTGATCAAATATTGCTTCAAACGCATCAGCATCTTTATCAATATTTGCTAATATTCCATTAAGTTTAGTAACCAAGTCAGGATCTTTAACCTTACCAGCACTAATTCTTGCTTGAATATTAGTTTTAATAGTTTCAAGATTAGCTTTTAAAGTAGTAGGTAAATTGACTGCAGACAAGTCAATAATAACATCTCTACCATTTTTATCCTTTACTTGAAATACTAAATCAACAATATACTTATGACCTTTATAATCTTCTCCAACTTCATCAAATGTTGAATAAAGTGGTTGAGTTTCATTTGCTTCTCTTATTTCGAGTTTAACTTGACCATTTTCCCAATCCTTCTTATTAAATAGAGAGGCTACACGAGAATTAGCCTTACGTAAATCATCATAACTGTGTTGGAAAATAACTGCGGACTTTATATCATATAAGTCTCTTTGTAATCCCATCTTAGATAAAGACCCATCATAAGTAGTATGCCAGAATGCTTCTGCCCTATCAGTACTAATAAGTCCCTATAAGTTTCTAAGTGGCCCTTCAATAGGTTTTTCAATTATCCATCTAGTTCCGGAATATTCTTTAGGATTACCATCTTTATCCACACCCATTTCAGTACCTTCTTCGGTACCAGTTAAACTTAAATAAGTTCTATTACCATAAGTAGTAATTGAGAAGTCAGAACCTCTATTTATAAGGTCTTGAATTTCATCAATTTTTGTATCATTATCAACTTTATCTTTTGACGGATCACCTTCTTCTTTATCAGGATCTCTGCTTAAGATTTCTTCAATTTTAGCTGCTATATCTAATTTCTTTTCCTCCTCTGTAGCTTTTTCAGCAGCATTTAAAGGAGTTAAATCATAGCTTTCTAATATTTGAAGTTTCTTAGCACGTAATTCATCAACAGCACTGATACCACCTGCTTTATCAAGAAGACTTGGAGCTTTAGCTTTATATTGTGACATTCTATTATCACCAATTAATCTTGGTAATTTAGAATCCACAAATATAGCAGCATCTCTACCACGACTCATAACAGTGTATAAATCTTGTAACCACTCTCTAAGTCCTTTATCAGTAGGCATATCACCAATAATAGAATCGTCTATAATTACATAGTCAAATTCCTGTCCTTGCATTTCAGTCTTACTAAGAGCAGTAAAATCTTTACCCTCTTCAAGACCAGCATCAGTAAGTTGTTTATAAACTGCTGAAGACTTGTTACCTACAAATCCTAACTTACCTGCCTTAGCTTTAATTTTAGACATTAATTCATTATCAATACTGTCTACCATTAAATCACCATTAACTTCATCACCATTGTAGGCTTTAAATCGTAATTTTTTAGCAATGCTTAAAGCAGTTGGAAGATAAGCCTCAAGTTCTTTTTCAGTCTTGTTATTAACAAGGTCTTCTAAAGTAACAAGTAATGCTCTTACTTCCTGTAAGTTAGCTTGTTTTTGAATATTATTATCACGTAAAGAAACTGTTAACTCAGGAGCACGAGTAGCAAACATATTATATTGCTCAAAGTTCTTAATACCGTTGTTTCTATTCCAGAAACCTGACTGATTAGGATCTCCAATAAGAACAAGTTGTCCTCCGTTTTGTCTCATATATAAATCAAGAGCTTGCAATATAGGAGCAGCTACGTGTGTAGCTTCATCAATTATAATAACTTCTGGAGTCTTTTCAAGAGTATTAAACTTAACAACTTCATTTGGTTTACCCTCAACTCTACGGAATAAGTTACCATCCTCATCAACATTTAAGTTAACTTGAGTTAATTCATCCTTTTCTTTACTTGAGTAATAAGTTCCTTCATTATTGTAAGGTTTAGTATTAACCTCACTCATTATATTATTGTAAACCTCATCACCAAGGATACTTCTAGCAAACTCTTCAACAGTCTTAGATTGCGAAAGTCCAAGTACTTTTTGAAGACCTATCGCTTGTGTAGAAGTAGGACCTAAAGCGATGATGCTTTCCTTATCTGTTACTCCTTCAGTAGCAACTCTTGCTACTACTTGAGTTTTACCTGCACCTGCAGCACCTGTAATAACTACAGTATTTAAAGCTGTATATCTATCGTCACCAGTCTTATCAAAAGCATACTTAAGTATGTCTCTGAACTGTTGATTCTTATTAGCTAATACAAGCTTTTGACCATATTCTTGTGCTGTAATAGGAGCAGTTCTATCATCATTCTTGACCTTGTTTCTAAGATTAGTATAGAAATCTACTGGGTCAAGAGTGAGAGCCATTGCATAATATTGTAGAATATCGAAATCAGTTAATAAATCCTTTGTAAGTTTATCGTTAAGTTTAGAAACAGATTGTGTTTCAATACCTCCACTTACTAAGTTTTCAATTAATCCTGATTGTGATAAGAAATCTCTAACTGATAATCCACTATCTTTAAGAGCTTGTTGAAAGTTCTTATAAAGAAGTTTCTCAGTTTCAAATAATGCTACATTAGGATTCTCCTTTGGAATAGAACCAAATCCTTCAAGTAAATTATATTTCTTATCTCCGATATTTACAGAGAATGCTTTAGCATCATTATGGTCTTGTATTTTATCATATAAACTCTTAACAAAAGCAGCATCAGTCTTAACGAATTGTGCCCTCTTGTTAATAGCATTATTATTAGAGAAATCAATCCAAGTAGTTAATACCTAATCGAATTTTGATATTTGATTAGAGAATAATGTAGCATAATCAGCAGGAATCTCAGGAAGTTCTTGCCATCTCTCAACTACATCTGAATGTTTTTTAGCAAACTCATTAAAGATTTTATTATGACCTATAGGAGTGTTCATATCTGCATCTGCTGAAGCAGCATACATAAATGTTCCGATAAGTCTTAGAGCATCACGAGTCTTATACATTGCATCTAATTGAGCCTCATCTAAGACAAGAGTATCGATATCCTCAACATTTTGGAAATCGTCTTGTACTTGCTCTAATATCTCTTTAATCTTAGGTATTTCAATACCATCAACAGTTTTACTTGCTAAAGATGCTACAAGTTCTATTACTGGATTCTTAACAGTCTTTTTAAGATTTTCTTGTAATCCGAAGAATGGACTTGCTTTAATTTCCGAAATAGCGTTTTGTATAGAATTAATAGAAGCACTTGATTGAACATTTACATAATTGTCAAAAGCTTTACCAGCCTCTTTATTAGTTCCATCAAATATAAATTTAACATCCTCTTTACTAAGAACTTCTGCTAATGTAGTATTTTCTCCAAATATACTTGCTAAAGTTTGTGCAATATTTACTAATTCATCACTAGTTTCTGGAGTTAACTCAAAACCAACGTCAGGAACAAACCTGCCATTAACTATATCTCCAAGTGTTGGATTAGAATTAGCAGGGTCAGCAGAACTTACAAAGTCTAAAATATTGACTGGGGAACCGTCATCAGCGTATGTTAACTCTGTATCTGCAAACTTAGCCAATTTAGGAGATAGAGCATCAATAACTACTTGCTTCTTAGTATCCTTAATTTCTTTAATTAAGTCATTAGCATTTGCTAGGTTAAGATCTAATCTCTTGAGAATATCAAGTGAACGTGGATCTTTAACATGTCTCGTTAATGTTTCATTAATAACATTCTTAAGACGATTATTAATAGTTCCGTAAGACTCTTGGTTAGTTCCTTTTGCTACTCTCTTAACAGGTCCAAATAAGAAATTATATGTAATAGGATCAATTATATAACCATTAGCAGAAAGTTGGTCTTTAAGTAATTGAACATACTCCATATCCTTTTGACGATTAAATTCAATAATCTTATTCTGTCTATCAATTCTTCTCTCATCAAACTCATCATCAGTTTCTTCTCTTTCGACACCAGTATCAACATCTAAGATTCTTCTCTTAGTATCACGGTCAGCAAAGTCTTCAGGAGCCTCTCCAAGTAATTGACTATTCCAGGTAGCTTTACTATCCTCTAACTTCTGAGGATCTAAAATACCTCCATTTAAAGCAGCAGTCATTTGTTGAGACCATGCTTTAAACTAATCAGCATTTAAGAACATATTAGCCATCTCAGGAGCAACTACCTTTTCAATTCCTTTAAAACGTTCCCAAGCATCAGTACCTTTAGTTTTTAATTGCTCTTCTTTTCTCTTTCTTACTTCAGTATAGAAACGAAGCATATCATCAGGACTTACATCTTCGGCTTTCTTAGCTCCGAATAATTCTTTCCATATTTGACCTTCATCAATAGGTAAGAATTGTTCGTGAAGAATTGGGTCCATTAAGAAGTTTAATTTACGAGCATAATCGAGAGAAGTATCACCAGATAAGAAAGCATTTTTCTTATCTCTTGCTCTTTGAAGAGCATCAGCTTTCTCTTGTAAACGATTAGCACGTATTTGAGCTTCTTCATTTGTCATACCATTTAAAGGCTTAGAATCTCCAACAATAGGAGTTCCATCAGGAGTACCTTCAATGGTACCGGCAGCATCATTATATTCTTGTTCTGCCTTAATCAAATCCATTATAACATTGTTATAATCTTGATAATAGTTAGTAAGAGGAGAAACTGCCTGATAGCGCATAAATCTATCCTCACTAAGAACCATTCTCTTGAATAGCTCATTATCATCAAGTCCGATTTGATTATTATTTATAATAGCATCAATTGCATTAATTTTGTCCTCAACAAGTTGTGCAATTACGTTATTTTGCGAATCCTCTGCAGATGAAGCAGATAACCATACTGGGTTACCTTTATCGTCTTTATCAACGAGTCTTCCAGAGATTTTAGTGCTGGCAATCTTACCTTCATCCTTCATTTTTTGAAGAGCATCACGTAATTCACCAACATGACCGTTACGAATAAGAGTTACCATTTCCTCATCACCTTTGTTAACTCTGAATGTACCCTTATCCCATATTTCTTTTCCGTAGAAAACACCACCACCAATAGCACCTCCTAAGAAGTTCATAGCATATCTCTCAAATGCATTATCCCAAGCACCTACATCTTTCACAGATGTATCAGCTCCAAGTTTACCTGCAAGTTCGTAGATAGATTTAGCAGTATCTGATACTACCTCTTCTGCTACTTCCTCAATACCTTCACCGATTGCTTTCTCGATAAAGTTGGTACTATGATATTTAATATCATCTGAGAATTTATCAATAAAATTCTTACCTATTTCAGCAGCTTTATGTATTTTCTACATATATTTATTAGCAGTAGAATTCTTTGTAGCATCAATAGCTTTAAATGCTGTTCTGCGTGCTTCTCTAAATTCATTTTTTAAAGCTTGTCTTGCTTGTTTTATACTTTCCTCGGTAGCATCATCAAAAAATAATTCACCAAGTCCAGTTTTATCAACAGCAAACATTCCAAGAGTAGAACCTAACGCAACAGCTGCGGCTTCTCCTTTTGTAGCACCATTTTCTAACATATCTGAATATACATCAGAATTAGAAACAATAGCCATATATGCAAGAGACATATCTCTTCCTAATTGTCCAGCCTCCTTTGTAGCCTTTTCGGCTTCGGGGAGGTATTTTTTTAGAGCAGCTTTTCCGAGATTACTTTGCATCCAAAGTGCATCATCAGTAGCAGCTTGTGCTCCCATAGTTCCTTTCTTAGCATCGTAAAGAGCCTTAGCTTTAGTTGTTGCTTCATCAATATATTTATCAGAACCTCTTAATTCATTAAAAGCTCTAGCAATTTGTTTCTATTGTCCCCATTGTAGAGCAACATCAGAAACCATATTGCCTATATTCTCAAAACTAAATGAATGTTCTTTAGCGTAATCAGAAGTACCTCCAGAGAATTTTTCACCCATTGCCGCAATACTATTTAACCAACGTGGAGTATCACCATCAGAGAATAAAGCAGTACTTACTCCATATAACATTGGCACTGCTTTAGCAAATTCTCTTGCAATGAGAGCAGTAGAATAAATAGTTCCTACTGGTCCTCCTATAAACATAGGAATAAGAGCAGCTACATTTTTGGCAACTGTTCCACCAACACTCTTTTCTACATCATCAGAATCAAAGAAATCATACTTATTAATAGGAGTATCATCAATAGTTATAGTATCCATAAATGATAATACTTTTTTACCTAGTGGAGAACGTCCACCAAGTGTTTCATAATAATATGTTCCCTTATCATTAAGCTTTCTATCACCCTTTTGGTGTTTAGTTTCTTGACCTGTTATAGGATCGATATGTGTGCCTTCTTCCTCCCATACAGCTTCAACTAGAGGGTCATCGAAGAAAGAGGAAAGCCATCCGAAGCCATAGTCATGTTTACCATTAAAGAGTGCTTTGTCATTTGGACTATAGTCTAAGAACTCACCAGATTCATAATCGTAAATTTTACTCATTTGAGCGAGTTCTGATTTGCTCTTAGTTGGATCACTCCAAATATTAACACCCTCTATACCTATTTGTTGTCTATCAGGATTGCTTACCAATCTTCCTATATTAAACTTAGCATCTTTAACTTTTGAGTCTTTAGTACGATTTGTATCAAACATATCTAAAGCGGGTCCTGTAGGATATTTCTTATCCGAGAATTGCTAGAATGTTGATAATTTCTATTTATAAAACTCATTAAACTTATCTTCAGAAAACTTTCCATCTTTATCCTAAAATAATGGATTATTTTTTATGTAGTCAGACTTTAAGTATTGTTCACGAGAAAGCATCTATGTATTATCAATATCCATATTTGCTATATCATGGAAATCCGATACTGTAAAATCACTATTATTTATATTCGCTACTATCCAATCGTTCATAATCCAAGTACATCAGCATTAGTTGTTTGCTGGTTTACGTTTTTCTCAAAGTTTTGATACTTCTATTCAAGTGTCATAGCTTCATCATAATCAATATGTTGATTAGCACCTGTAACGGCACTTAATTGATTATTGCTAATAGGTATATAAATAGAAGCTTTAAATATATCTTCTGCTCCAAATACCCAATCCATAGGATTGTACCAATCCCACGTATCAATATCAGGAGTTTGCTTATCCTTACCTGTACCAACAGTTAAACTACGTTTAATTAATTCAATCTATTCATCAGAAGGATCTTTTACATGTTTAACAAATGGAGATTTTTTAATACCATTGTTTTCAGTTGTATAACCTTCAGCCACAATGAAAGCTCCAAATTTATTAGGATTAGGAGTACCATCAGCCTTTAATAAATCCTTAAGACCATATTTCTCATAAATATTAGAGATTTGGTCTGGAGAAGGATTGTTACCAAGTAAAGCAATTTCATTCTCAACTTGTTCATATTGTTGTAATATTTGTAAGTTAGGAGTTCCATCAGCATTAATTGGTAAATTAGCTCTTAGTACACCAGTATTATTATATGTAATATTTTTTAATTGTTCACGGGTAATTTTCTAATCACCGTAAGTAATAGCATTACCGCTTTTTATAATGCTTTGAAGTTTAGAATCTGCAAGCATTTGATCCATAGAAGTATCCATAATAGGATCTCCATTAGGTTTAGTAACTTGTTGATAATATGTTCCTGCTACTGACATCTAAATTCCATTACCTATATCAATAAGCATCTAATCATCAGAACCTCCAATAGACTGCTGGATATTACTTAATAATGATGTTTCCTACTCTGTTGGGTCCTTAGTTCCACTACTGTCCTTAGAGGCTTTCTGAGCAGTTTTACCTGCTTTTAACTCTACATCATAATGATTAGTATAATCAATTTGAGAAGAAATAATAGTAGCAATTAATTTTTGAGCATCTTGCGCAGTACCACTAGGGGTTCTCATTTTTAAAAGAGTCTTAGCATTCTCGGGAAGCATTGTATAGATATAGCTTAATGCTGCATCTGCCTGGTCTTTTTGAGTCTTGTTAAGAATCTTATATTGATATAAGTCTTGAGTTGTACCATCAAACTTAATTCCGTTTTGAGAAGCAGCTTGAACAGCACTAGCTAATGTTTCAAGTCCGGAAATAACCTAACCCTATTGAGTTGAAACATATCCTTGTTTACTTGTATCAGCAGTACCTAGTTTACTAATAAAATCTTGAATATATTTAGTAACTCCCTCAATACCAATACCATTAGCTACCACTCCTAATATTCTATTATCTCCTGCTAATTCTGGACTATAAGCACGTAACCTTAATAATTCCGAATTAGTGACAGGTTGATAATCAGCAGTTTGTGCAAGTTGTTCTGGTTTTAAATACTTAAAATCTCCCTTATCATTTACACAAATAAGATAACCCTTTTCATTAATTGCTAATTCATTAATTCCTCCGTTTTTGCTTACAGTTTCATAAGCTTCATCATATTGCTTTCTATTAAAGTTAGCAGTTCTCATCATTTGTAATGCTTGTAAATAACGAGATGCTATGTTAGCAGTATTAGGAAACGGAGAATATTGTTGGTCTATATAAAAATCAGAAAGGACTTTTGTAAGTGCTTGCATATCATTAGGAAGACCTTCTAATTTTTCCATCATCTTCAACAAATCTTTATCTGTTAAATCGGAACTTCCCTCCGAAGATTTTGAAGACCCTGCTACGTCAGCAGCGGCAGCTCCGGAAGTTCCATCACTAGTAACCATTACTGGCTAATAAGAAACAAAAGGGGGAATAGCACTTCCCCCTTGTTGAAATTTAAGTATCATTTTCTACGCTTTTCAGGGTCTCTACGTCTATACATCTTTTTATCGACTCTGGCAATAGCTCTATCGATTCTATCTTGCTTATCTTTAGTTACCTTATGAAAGCGGTCTGCATCTTTAGAACGTTCTCTTATTTTAGCAACAGTTATTTTAGCAGCACCATCCTTGGCAAACAAAATTCCTCCTTCTTTACTATAAGCTATTTCAGGAGTATAAGAAGAGGTCATCTATCTTACTCCAGAAAACTTACCCTGAGGAATACCATAATATCCGCGAAGTTGATTTTGTTCAATTTGAGAAACCTTACGTTGTGCTCGCATAAACGCTTGTTGTTTAGCACTTTCGAGTTGTGAATAAGTCTTATCTCCAGATTGAACTAATGTCCATGCATCTAATTCATCAGTAGTAAGTTTATTACCTGCGTCAGCAAATTGGTTAGGATCAGTAGATACAGCATTATGAATATCCGAACGTGCAAATTGTTCTGTAAGAGCGTCGCGTTTATTAGCCTTTTGTTTAATACCGTACATCATTTCTTGGAACAGAACATCGTTATTTGTATAGTTTTTAGCATCACGAGCATTCTCAACATTAGCAATATTCTCGATAAGGTCTCCGATAGATTGACGATTTTTCATTGCAACATCATAGTTAAATGCATCATCATCATATCTAAGTTTCCAAATTTCATCTTTACTCTTCTTAAGAGCTTGATTATTAGCAACACGACCTTGTCTTATGTAATCAAGAGCCTTAGTAGTAGAGTCTAAATATGCTGACGTTTGTACATTACCATCAGAAGTTAATGGTTGACTTGCCATATGTAACAATTGTCCAGCTGCTTGTTCTCCGTTCATTAAAGCATCAAAATCTCCTTCAAGATATTTAGTATTATTCTTAGGATCATAAAGAGTTAATCCTTTACGCATAGCATCAATTTGACGAACGGTCATTTTATCATTAACCGCATTAGCATATGCATTATGGGCAATAGAATATATGCGAGGATCAATATTAAATTGGCCAGGAATAGTTTGACCAGAAGTTGTATCATTACTTCTATTACCTTGTTCACCCTCTGGGTTTACTTGTGAGCTTCCTTGATTTGGTGAAGTTACAGCATTTTCATTAGGAACTTCTCCAGGATTTAGTGGACGTAGTTTATACATTCCATTATCGTCTTGATAATAATCAAGTCCTTTCTTCTTAAATGCTTCACGTTGTGCAGCTAATTCCTCATCATGATTATACCAAGAATCTCCAGTGCCACCGTGTCTTAAATATTCCTGTGCTCCAAAGTAACCATCTTGATATTGACCTTGTTGATTATCCTTTGTTCCACCATTACGTGTTAATATCTTTTTATTAACAGCATCTTCAATAGCAGCATTAGTTCCGGTTTCATTCCATTGCTTTTGTCTATTTAAAACATTAGCACTTTGTCCTGTACCTTCGCCCTTTGCTTGCTGAGGATTATTGGGATCATATCCAGTAGTTTGTAAATTCCTCCACCAACTATCTTGAAGTTCGTTGAACTTTTCATAGTTCTGAGGATTCCACTTATCAAGCCAAGTCTTCATGGATTGATGACTATACATATCTCTAAACCAATCGGCTTGGCCCTATACGTTTTTTATTGGATTTCCCATTTGATATTTTCTGACAGTATTAAATTTACCTCCTTCTTTATAAGAACCATATTCTCTAAGAATATTTTTAAAAGTTTCTTTAACACCAGTTGAAGTATTAGTTCCAGAAACTAATTCAGACCAATTTTTATTAGCCTATCCTAATTGAGTTTCTAATCCTTTTATACTTTCAATATATTCTCCGAGTTTCTTTTCCTTATTCTTAAAGCTAAGACTCATCCAACTAGCATTAGGACTAACTTGTCTATGTAAAGCTTTAACAGCTTCTCTAGCATCTCTAAGTTCTTTTTGTTTAGCTCTAATAAGTTTTCTATCCGGAGTTTTAGCACTCTTTAACTTAGAAAGTTCTGCATTTATAGTTTTAACTTTTTCAGTATAATCGGCCTATGTTTTTCCGAGCTTTTTCTAGATAGCTTTCAATTCTGCAACAGACTTAGTTACTCCTGTATTTGTTCTAAAATCATTAAGTTGTGTTTGTAATCCTGGAGCAGTATTTTCAATAGCTATATCAGTATTAAATTGTCCTCTCTTAGCATAATATTTTCCATCATGACCAAGTCTTATTGGCATAACTTCTGCACGGTTTTGTGCTGTATGAATAGGACTTCTCCATTTACCATTTTCACGAATCCATTGGAAACGAGGACGTAAAGATGTAGTTGTTATTAATTCTTCATCCTTTCCGAGTTTTGCGGCTGTTGATATACCTACGTTGTCTTTGGCTTCTTTGATAGCTTTAGCTTGGTCAGCGTTAAACGTTCTAGTTTCTATCTTTCCAGTTTTCTTATTTTTAATTTGTAATGCAACACTATTTGTAGTTCCTTGAGGACCCTTTGCCAAAGTACCTTTTCCACCTCTCATAGTATGCACTTTACGAGCAGCAGCACCTGTGCCTCCCATTACAAACATAAGACCTTGGGTAATATTTCTAAAATCTTCTACGGTTAAATGTTCGTCTCCCATAGCTTTCTTTAAAGAACCTAAAATAGCACCAGAATTAGCTAATGTTCCTGCAGCTCCTATTGCTGCAATAACTTTAGGAGCAACAACCTTAATTGCTCTTCCTATTTTAGCGGCTTTAGTTACACCACCAACTCCAGGTATTAAACCTAAAGCATCCATACTATAACCAAATAATGCTCGACCAGCATCTCCCCAATCAAGACCATCTTCAGCAATATCAGCAGCTAAATGTGCCGTAGTACTACCAGCGCCTACAGCAGAAGATGCAATAGTAGCAGGAGTAAAAGCAAGTCCCATAGAAGTTAAATCACCAAGAATAGCACCAACTCTTAAACTATCATTAGATGTCCAACCATTGTTAGTTTGAAGAGCATTCTTTTCTCCCATTGGAGTTCTATTATCAGCTTCATATTGTGCAACTGTTTTACCTTGTGCTTTAGCACGATTCTCCACAAAAGCATTTCTACCTTGAGAGAAAGCTTCTCCGAAATTTCCTCCAAATTGCATTTCTATTACACCACCTTGTTTCCACATATAAGTTTCATTAGGCTTTGTGATACCATGTTCTACATCATACTTACTACGACGTGCTTCCCATTGTGATGGGATATCACCAATAAAAGTATAGAACATTTGTTTAGTATTTGGATCATATACTAGAGCTCTATTTACTCCTTGATCAGATTTAGATGGAATATAAAACATTCCTTGATATTTACCAGAGGCAATAGGTTGTGCAATATTATGATAAATTAATCCTGCTATATTACGTGCAAAATCATTTTTATACTATGCTCCAAAAGGATTTTGTACAAAATCCTACATATATTGGTTTAAAGCATTAGTATTTAAACGATTAGTCTTAGGATCAATAAAGTTAGAATCCCAAGCCTTATAATATGCTTCCTCGTTTAAATTACCGCTAGCATCATATAAATAACTTGAATCAGCTGTATTTGTATAAGGATTTTCAGATGTGAAAGGAGAATTAGAATTATTAAAAGCAGCAATTTGTTGGTCAATCCAAGCTTGCTTATCTTTCTTAATTTGTTCAGCCTTAGCTTCCTCTTCCTTCTGTTTAGTTTCAGCAGCTTTAGCTTCACGTTGTTCTGGAGTTAAGTTAGGATCTTCTTCAGTTGTGAAAAATCCTTCCGAGAAATCATTTGAAATTCCGAAGGCTTGTCCAGCAATCAAATCATCAGCATCCCATACTCCGTCATTCCACTTTTGTGCAAGTTCACGACCTTTAGCTGAATAAGTATCATAATCACCAAATTGATCATATTTACTATAATCAAGATTCTTATCCTTTAACCAATCAAGATATTCATTCATCCATCCTGCTGCCATCTTAGCACGATTACTTACTTGACGCTTTCCATCAGTTCCAACAGGATCTTTATCTAAGAAAGGTTTAAGATTTACTGAACCTCCAGCAGGATTATATTTTTGATTCCACCATGCTACAAAACCATGTTTTGATAAATCGAATTTTTCATCTTCAGCAGGTTTTGATGACTCCATAGCTTTACCTATTGTTCTAAAATATTCAGCTACTTGTCTGTTAGCATTAAATGTTTTATATTTCTTTTTCTTCTTATCCTTTAAAGCATCATAGTCAGTATTGGTAATACGTTCACCTTTATCATTATAATAGTATTGAGTACCATTATTATCGTCATTATCGATGTTAGTAAATTCACCACGAGTATCTGTGATGTTACCTAAATCATCAGTAGAGAAACGATTATCATTATCAGCTAATGACTATTTAAATGCGTTCATATATCTATTGTAAGCAGTGCTGAACTCTTGGACCTAATCGTCCGTCCAACCACGCTTTCTACGGTCTTCCAGATACGATTGGACGTTATGACCTACATTTTTAAGGTATTTGTCCATATCAAGTTCCTTCTGTCCGAACTTATATTTAACAGAAGTCTTTTTCTCTGCCATAATTTTTCCTAGTTTAAATAAAATAAAAAGGGGCATACCTAAATAGATATACCCCTTACGTTAGGATTTTATCAACCCTTAATTCGTCTTACAAGGCGTCCGCCTCTACGATAAACAGGCTCTCCTTCTGCTGGAGCTGGGGCAGCTGCTTCAGGACCTGGAGCACCACCTTGAGCACCACCGCCTGCTAACTCAAGTAACATCTGACATACTTGCATAGCTACTTGGCAATCTTGTCCGTCAAGAGCTTGTTGAGCACCTTGCATTAACATTGCCATAGGATCTTCGCCGCCTTGTGGTGCAGGAGCACCGCCTTGTGGAGGCATTGCTCCACCTTCTTGAAATTTACTAATAAGTTTCATAAGTAATTCTCTAAAAATTAAATTATTGCAATAATTATCTACATCATCTATGTATGTCTAAGATAGGCATATTTATCTGGAATCCCAACTAAAATTTCATAATATATAAAATAATTAATTCTCAACGTTAGAATTTTTCTTCTTTTAGCCTGGTACTTGAACATACTCAGGTTCACGATTATCTTGAATCTTTATACACTTAAACATATATTTTCCGAGAGCTTTACAATATCTATCAAAATTATCTTCTTTATGTTCGTATGCTCTTTTAGCTTTACGAATAAGTGTACGTGTATTTATACGACTGAATATTCTTTCTCCACCTTGTAAAAACATCTGAGTAGTACCATCAGGAGCAAGAACCTTCATTGTATATTTATTAAGATCTTCAGAATCGTCGATATCAAAATCGTCACCCTCAACTATACCACTTCCTTGATTCACTTCTAAAATATATTTAGCATTCATAAACGGAACCAAGGTTTCATCCTTTGGTTGTGCTTGATAAACAAACACTACCTCATCATCATCATTAATAGCTATTTGGTCTAAAGGAATAAGAGTATCTTTCATCCACATTTCTCTGGTAGCTTCATCTTCCCAAACAAATAACATACCTTCGTCCGGTGGAAGGTTCTCAACTCCCATTAGACCTTTTCTTTTTTCTTCCTCGGTTTTAGCTACTTGACAATTATATGTCTTCTTACCTATATTAACTACTACTTTGTCCATATTTAGTAAATAATTGTCGAGAAGTATTACCTCTCTTCTTATGTTCTGGGTCATCTCTATTCAAATAACCTCTACCATTTTGTCCTGCAAATCTCTCAAAGTATCTACCCCAGGCGTATGAGGCATCTTCTGGAGTAGCATTAGGATTCATAATAGCAGCAGTTAAATTACGATCTCGACCAGATTGTATAACATGAGTTAGATATTCAAGTTGTTGATCAAAGTCTGGATTACCCTGTATACCTTTACCTCTAGCCCATTTTAAAAGATTTGGTAAATCTCCTCTACTATTAAATCCAGCAATACCATATGCTGTAGTACCATGAGAATCATTAACAGTTCTTCCTGGATTACCAAGGTCTTCATGATATAAATTTCCGACAATTCCTGCAGCAGAAGCTGAAGGGATACCATGACTTACAAAATATTTATAAGCATATTCTGCATTCTTTCCAATATTATTATTAAAATTCATAGGTCTAGAAGTTGTTACAGTAGATTTAATACCTGGATCATAATGCCATCTAAATGTAGAAGTAGGAGTTTCTTCTGAAGTTTCACTAGAAGTTTCATCAGAATCTCTATTACTTATATATTGCTAAAGTCTAGTAAATCTATCCATAGGAAGTTCCGGAGTTGAGTCATATGTCGGAGCTTCCACCTATTTGTAAGAAACTAACAAATCACTCAGTGCTGCCATTTATTGTTCCTCCCTATTTTAAAGTTTTAATAAGTCCTGTTCTATCTTCCGTATTAAATAATATTTCTTGGACTAAAAGTTTACCAGCTTCAATAGCCGCTTCATCCGAACCATTTTCACAAAGTTCTTCGAGTTTTTTAGTAACTTCCAAGTTAAATATAATTTCATTTAATTCGATTTCAGCTTGTTGTTCTCCCTTATTATCAATTACTGGAATACCTTTTTGGGTAAGTCCTTCTGTATTTTCCATATGATGTTTACGAGCATGTAGAGCACCTTCAGGAATTACATTCTATTGATTTGATAAAGGCTCTTCTTTTGATTCTTCTGTCTTGCCACCATCTTCGAAGAAATCAACAATAGTTGGTTCCCATTCATCGTCAACAATAGTAGGTTCCCAAGTATCATATTGCCAACTAATATTTCCACCTGCCTTAAATTCTTGAACTTCCTCAATAATTGTTGGTTGCCATTCTATTTCTTTGGTTTCAAGATTTATAACATTGTGTATTTGTCCACCTTTTCTGAATGTGAGATTTATTTTCTTTATACGTTCTATTTTACCGCCTTCTTTAGCAGCTCTCATATAACGTTGGTCATATCCTCCTGCTAAATTGAATTGATAATTAGTGGAAAGTAGCTGATTATTAGCACTTACTATAGATTCTTTATCACGAGCATCTTTATTAATACGTCCTATCTATCCTTGCATTATTTTAGATTGTGCAATATCTTTATTTGCATCATTCTTTGCACCACTTGAAAATAGTCCATATTTCTTTCCAGCTCTAGATGCCGCATCATCCATAAACGCATATGCACCACCATAAGAACCTCCTATTTGTTCTCTAATAGAATTATCAATAGAGAATTTATCAGTAGTGCTGGCACCAATGGCATTAATTAAACCTGTAGGAGTAAGTTTAAAGATTTTACTATCGAGTACTCGGTCCGTAGTTGTCATCTAATCTGTTCCTACTCCAGCAGAAGTCAACATATCAGATGCTAAACCTCCTACCTTCATAAGTCCTCCAAATATACTAGCGGGACCTCCCATTGTCATAAGTGCTGTAGAAGCCATATCATAACCAGCATTTAATCCGTTAGTAAGATTTGAATTTTTAACAACTTGGTCTCCGAATAATACTGTATCAGCAGTATCGGCAAGTCCTCCAACTGCTCCCGATATTCCAGCAGTTTTATTAATACCTTTTAAACCTTTAGTGGCCTATAGTTGCTTAATAGCTTTAACAACAGAATTACCTAATATTCCTGATTTTGTAATAGTTTCATTACCTGTAGCAATACCTACAGAAGTAAGAGCATCTGTTGCTCCCATCAAGTCTATATTATTGGCAGGTTGTGATTTCTATATTTCGGTAGTCTGGGTTTTATTAGTGTTATCATCAAACTATGGAGTAGTCTAGGTGCCCTAGGCACCTTTAAATGACTACTCATATGCTTTATACTTTTCTAATATCTAATCTTCTGTTAGGCCAGTTAAACTGGCTTCATTCTATCTTCTCCATTCCTCAAAAGAAAGTAGCTGAGGATTTAATTTAGAATTGTCTACCATTATGCGTAACTAACCTAGTAAATTGTATTCAAGAAATCTATAATAGCTAATTCTTCTCCGGAATAGCGTATACGTATTTTAATAAATTTATCTCTAATATCTGTTTCTTTTCTATTATGAGCTTCTCCGAAACTATATTGGTAAATACCTACATCATTTAGCCAGTTAGTAGTATCTAATGGAGAATAATTACCATTTATTCCGAATTTACTCAAATCATACAAATGATAAAGAGCATTTTCTCTATCTAATGAAGTTTCAGAAACACTATTATTCGGACCCAAAGCAATTCCTGGGAATTTAATTTGACCACTCTCTTTGACTTGATCTGGTATTGGTGAATTAATTATAGGTAAAGTAGGTAGCATTTGATTGCTATCATAAGCCTTTGCCCAAGTAGAATTAGCTGGAGAAATAAGAGGACCAGGAGTTAAAGTGTTCTTCTTATACTCATTTTTATAACATACTAAAATAGGATTAATAGTTACTTTCCATCTGTCTTCTAAATATTCACAATTACCAGCAATGATTGAACGTGCATCATCTTGACTTAAATCTTTAAGGTCAACTGCCATAGTATGATTCCAAACTCTGAATTCTTGTCTTGTTGGGTAATATACAATTTCAGCACCAGATAAATGACGATAATCATGACCTTGTGGGTATGTTACATGGATATAATAATCCTCAATATCGTTTATAGTATCCTATCTTGTATAATATCTATGAACAAGATCAGCAGAACGTGGTACTTGTCGAGGTTGAACCTTTAAGAAATTCCTATCATAAGTAATATCTGCACCATTATATTGCCAAAGAGCTTTCAAAGCTTCTTGTCTAAAATACATATTTACTTTATCTTTTGCAAAATCATAAGCCTCACCTACTACTTCATAATGGAAAGATTCGGGTTTTGCTTTATTTGCAACTAACTCGAGATTTGTAAATATCTTATGTAAAGATGGATCATCAACTACAATACATTCAAACTCAAATGGATGTTGTTTACCATACCAATAAGTTGGATATATGTTATCAGCAATATCAATTAAACCTGCTTGACCATGTTTCCAGAAATCAGAGGTTAAGAATTGCATATTCCACTTAGTTGTAAGACCTATCACAGATTCATACTATGCTGCACTTACTAATGATGTATTAGTAGCATAAGAAGCTTTCATATTATAATAAGTATCACTTAAATTATTATAATTCTATGTGTCTAGAATTTTAATTTTAGCAGTGATATTTAATAGAGTAACAATTTTATCTGGATTTAATTGTTCTTCTCTTGGTAACATTGGACGCTTACCAGTAATGTCCTTAAAGATCGGTAAATCTTCAGAATCTTGTCTTGTATTTATAACCTATTCAACATAAGTTCCATACATAAAGTGTGCAGAGAACGGAGCATGTTGCCTAGGATTATCAATTAAAGAACCTAAGCCACCACTACAAGCATATACTCTAGGAGGAGTTCCGAGATATACTATAGTATCATATTCAAATGGTCCTCCACTCCTTGTAAGAAGTTTTTCAGGTTCAATAGTAGTACCTTCTTCTTGTCCATACCAATATTGAGCAACTAGTTGCATTAATTGATCTATAGGATATATAGTATTAGGATCAATTGCAGACTCTCCAGTAGATTCATTGTTAACAAAAAGTTTAATCTTATTAACATCATAATCAGCATAAGCATGACCAGCAGCATTACGATAATAGAGTTCAGACATCATAACCTCAGGATTAGATGGGGTACCTGGAACTTTAACACGATTACCTGTCTACACTACTTGTTGCGGAGTTAAACTTGCATCGGTAGTAGCATATACAGCATGATCTTGTGTAATACTTCCACTGCTATATACTAAATTATAATCTTGATTGTCTTCTTTATTAAAGAATAAACCATAAATTGGATATAGAATATTTTCAGTAGTACCATCATGTGTCATTTCTTCTTTAAACATACTATCAGCAATTGCACCCATATTTATATTACCTATATGTTTAATTTTGAAATTCTTATAATTTTTCCAAGGATCTCTACATAATTCATAATCAATAGTGTAGAATATATGACCATCTGGAAGTATTCTATTAGCTAATCCTAATACTCCAATAAATCCATCTAAATTTGTAACAGTAGCATCAAATGCTCCACTATCCTAACCAACAGTATATGTTATACTTTTCTATTTACCTGTTTTATCTTCATAATTAAAAGTAAATGTTAATTTATTAACTACTTTAGAATCAACAGAATAATTATTTACAACAGTATTTGTAAGAGTAATACCATCTGCAAATGAATTATCAGCATGAGATACTCCTAATTTAGCAATCCACTTACTTACATTTCTATCAAATGAGAAAGGTATATTATTAATATCTTCCATCATTGCTGGAACCCAGCTGTAGAAAGTAATAAATTTCTCAAGAAGTTCTGACCAACATAGGTTCCATACCTTTTCTTCAAATCCGTAAGTGTTATCATAAAATGTAAACATTACATCTCTTTTAAATGAATTATAACAAGTCTTTACATTTCTAATACCTAAAATTGGAGTATTTTCTCTTTCACCTAATGTTATATTATTGTTCAAGAACTCTTGTACTCTCATATCTGAAATACATTCAAGAGATTGTCCATCAGTTCTCCAAATTTTCTTCGCAACTGTGTCCACACCATAGACATACTATTTGGCGTTTCCAACCTTTCCTGGGGTTTTCAAGACACTATCTGCCCACTGACTACCAAACATATCAGACAAAATAATTGGAGCCTCTGGGAGGACATTATGCGTAGTTAGTTGATTTGCTCCTGCCGCAACTTGCTCTGCAACTGCTTGCTTATTTACAGGAATTCTAGCTACACCATGTTCAAATACGCAAATAAGATCTGATTCAAGAGTAATTAATTTAACAATTTCACCATATTCACGAGTGTAATCGCGATATGTAGTTGGTCTAAATACTCTATAACCATTCTTATAAGCATCATTTATATGTATATCTGAATACATAATTCTTGTTCCGAACCAGTTTTTAATGTGAGGAACATCTGGTAATTCCATGTTGATTCTCTCACTAAGAGATTTACTAAATCCTTTATTATAAACTTGTGAGTCTGGGTGTTTGTATGTTCCTTCAATTGACATATCATTATATGGGAAGTATCCGCGAGGATGACCTGTCATAGCTGCTTCTGCAACGTCAGCACCATCAGTAGTTCTAATATTTAAATTATAACTTGAACGAACTTTAAATGTAACCCAAGTACCTATTTGAATGGCATTAATATCTCCTAAGTTTATTTCGTTAAATTTCTCTGGTTCTTCTGTATCATAATTTTCTTTCCAAGTATCATCTTGTACAATTTCATCATTATATGGAGCCCCTGGATCATTAAAGTTACGATGCATTCTATGTGTAAACTGACAAATATAACAGTCACCTCTATATACCTCCCAGTGATAACCCTTATTTCGCTTAGATTGTATATTACCATTAATAATAGAAGTAAGGTCAATTAGGTTTTCATCAGCTTCATTAATGTCATATCTAAAAGATATTGCTTGAAAAGTACTATTGTCCTACATTCTTATTCCGAAATACTTATCCATATTAGATAACTAATATTCTGGAATATAAATATTTACGGTTTCTGCAGGAGAGAATTTATTATTTTCATCATTAAATGCTAAATATGGTCCAAAACTACCTCTAACTATATCAGTATTAATACGTTTATTAGATATAGTTTCTTCATCTTCATATTCTACTTTTTTAGCTTCTTCTGACTTATAATCATCTCCTATGCATTCATATCTCCAAGCTTCCTCAGCAGTACCTGCTCTACTTCTAAATTTTATATTATCTATACCAGTAAGAGTTACATCATCAGGTACTCCAATAATTTTAAAGTCATAAGAATTTCTAATTCCCATATCATAATATGATGGAATATAGAAATGTCTATCATTATTAGTAAAATAATTAAGAGAGTGTCCTATTAATCCGTTACTACTTTGAGTATTAGTAAGTCCTATTTTATGTAAATTACCAGTAAATACTGAATTATAATAAGCCTAATTTACTTCATAATCAGGACAGAGGATAGCTTGAACTTTAACTTTAGAAGGATCTTTAATAATAATTCTCTCAAAAAAGTCCTATGTTAATTTACGAGATTTATCTGTTTCTACTATTTTATAACCAGAAGGACATTTAGTATTTCGTCCTTCTAATTTCTTAGTAGCAAACATTCTTCCTACACCATAACGAATTTCTTGAACTGCTCCTAAAGTCGCTACTGTTACTGCTGTGCCAGCAATTACTGTACCAGCTATAATACCAGCAGTTGCGGCAAAACCTATAGCGCCTAAACCAGTAGCTGCTCCTATTGTTCCAACAACTGCACCAAGAGCTGCCATACCACTTGTTACTGCTCCTGCTACAGTTCCTGCTACACCGGCAGCTACAGCAGCACCAGCTCCGAAAGTAACAATAGAAACAGCTGCTAAAGCTACTACAGCCACTGCTACACCTACAGCCATACCTATTTTACCCCAGAGTCCTGAACTCTTTTTCTAAAATTCGAAAGTATAACGTCTTAAGAATCCTTCTGATATATAATTAACATCATTAATATCTCTGGTAGTTACATGAGTTTTTTCTAACTATTCAGATAATTCTGTCAAATATCCGTCAGCAGTAGCTACACAAGGAGTATGAGCATTTTGATCTATACCAATTGTGATACCTTGACATAGAATAGTAGGAATACGAGATTGTCGTACAAAGAAATAACCCTTTACATATTTCTTTAATTCCTATAAAGCCTCATCGTCTATACGTATATCAATACCATAAATAGTATTAGTATCCTTAGTAGGTCTAAATCTTACTACACCTTTAACGTTTTCTAGGTCATTATTTAACGCTCCTTTAGTAGCATGACTATTTTCATCTTCTACTAATATTCTATAATTTATTTCACTATACTAAATATAATTTCGGAAAACATTACCATTACTATCTGTATAATGTACAGGTATATGTGTAAATTGTCCATCATTAAATTCATTTATTTTAGTTGTTCCTCCTGGATATTTACCAAATTCAAAAATATTATTAGCTCCACGAATATTAAATACTGGAGTTAATTGATTATTAGGCATTATATAAACAACTCCTAATCTGTATATTTCTTCTCCCCAATATCCAGTTTTATCATGAATGAATTTAGGATCGATATATCCTTTATTAACTGTAGATATATTATACTCCTCATCTTCATCTACTTGATAATTTTCTTGTTTTAAATATGGTAAAAAGTGTAATGATAAATCTGATAATTCATTATATGGAATATCAGGTTTATGTACATTTCCGAGGAATAACATATTCTAACAAGTAGTTGCTGTATGTGCAGCATCTACTATATTATAATCCAGGTTAATATCAGAAGCTGCTATAGGAATAGTATCTTCAAATCCTGTAATAAGCATGTTACAAATACCAGAAGTATTTACAACAAACTTTTTATCGATTTTTATATACTCAGTATTAAATTCTTCCTAATCAGCTGCTGTATATCTAGAATAATAAGCATATATATAACTATATGCTGAATCAATATTTTTAATTTGTATCTGAACTGATTTAAAGCTGTTTTCATTAGCCTGTCCAGTAGTAACACTATGAGGATCATTAAATCCTATAAATACACTTACTACTCCGGTTTCTCCAACGAAGTCAGTTTCATTACCATCAGCATCAGATAGTTTAAAGTAGAAATGATAATTACCTACCTTTAAATTACCTCCAGAAGTTACACCTTGGAAATTTATTTTCGGAATCTTAACAATTCTCTTATATAAAGAAGTGTCTATATCAAATTGTTCTCCCTAATCGTAAATATTTGTATCATTATTTCCCTTTCTATCAACAATTTCATATGTATTTTTACCAGTAGCACTGAATCGGGAATTAATCATACGAGGGATGTTAACCCCATCATTAATAATAAGATTAACTGAACCGTCGTAAGAATATTGAGGAGTTATGGTTACAGGAGATTTAATTGAAAAAGATAATTCGTCTGTTACAAAATCTACAAGTTCTCCTTTTTCTCTTAGAGTAACATCATTTGTAACATCTATTTGACCTTTCATCCATTTTGAACCATTTAAAACTATTCCAAATTTTTCTTGTAATTGCTATACGGTATAATAGTCTCCTTTATATTCTAACATATCTTGATTTAATCTATAATTTCTAAAGGGATTGTATTCATATACAAGATTTCCCTTTGTTGGAAGTACATTAGTTTCTACTTCAAAATGTATTTCACTACTTAATATTGGCTACCAATTTGGCATTATAAAATTCTTGCATAAGGGATTAATACTTCATCTTTAACTAAATCTTTTACAGCATTATCTTGGTGACCAGTATAATGAGTACCTATTGAATAATATTTACCATAAGCACTCATTGCTCTACTTGAAGCAGGTATCATTAAACCACTCTCAACTTTAAATACTTTATGAACAAGATCACTTTTTATAGGAGGGATATCAAGATACTAAGCAGTAATATTTGACCCATCACTAGTAATTTGTCCAATAAAATGTATAATAAAACTAGGATTTAAAAATTCAATATGACTTTCACCCTAATCGTCCTATGTAACTTGATATAATTTATCTTTTGCTAGAATACTAGTTCTAAGTATTGATTGTGAACTTCCATCAATCTTTTTAAGAATAACCTAAGCATCCTTTTGATTAACAGCATCTGTATTAGGTTCTTTATAATTCACATTAAACTATAGAGGAATATTTTTAACACAGCCTTTTATTACAGCATTAACATTTTTAAAATCTATTTTAGACTATTCTGATTGTGATTTATCTAAAACAGCATTTATATAATCATCATAATTAACTTTATTAATTAATAATAATTTATTAGTATTATGTGTTAAAGCATAAGTAGATTCCTAATTTATAGTTACTCTAGCTTTAAATATCATATCTTTAATATACGAAGTAGTATTAGGAGCTAAATATACCATGTCTGACATATATCCCACTACTCCTGGGATATCTTCTTCATATGTGTAAATATTGGCTAATATAGATGCTACAAAACTTCCTACGTATTTAGGTTTGTCATCACCCATTCCGGATTTATACTATATTTCTTGAGTGACGATTTTATCAGTCATTTTAACTGGAAACCAAGTATTAAAGATATGAGGATTACCATCCGAGTCTGCATAATAGGATACAGCCACCATAGCTGTATTTCTATCATTATCAGCTATATATTTATGTTCAAAGTCGTAAATAATAGTAGGACAATTAAATATTTTTGTATATTCTGGTTTGTAATATTGACCTCCTTCGGAAACTCCTCTACCATTTTTACTTAAGAGAGTTATAGAAACATCGTCTTCATGTTCTATTCCAAATAATGCAAAACCTTTTGGAAATAATTTAACCCAATCTTCTTCATTTTGAGAAGTTATACTATCAGCTCCCCAATAATTAGATTTAAACATTGAAATATCATGATCATCTTCATGATCATATTGAAACCATAAACTAGCAAACTGATTTTCGTCACCATCGGAATTTTTTACAGCATAACCATTTATATTAGCATCATAATTATACAAATTATTTCTAAAATAAACAGATTCTCTACCTCCTGTTTTACCTGCCCAATGTTTATGTCCCCATAATGTAGATATATAAGGCCATCCTTGGGAATCTAATCCTAAACCATAATTTCCTAAAGAGTCTAGATCATGAATTAATGGGAGTAGTTGGGGAACAGGTATAGAACTTACACTATAAACTCCATAATATTTACTAAAATGTATAATGGAAGAATTTAAATATACATAATTATTAACTGAATTTCCTGATAATTCATCTAATGATTTATCTATATATTGTTTATCCTTTAAAGAATTTACATCTTCTTTATAAGTTATATAAGATTCCTCTATATTATATGTAGTTGCAGTATCTTTAAATACTACTTTAAATTGATTTTTATAATAAGTGTACGCTCCTGGAGAATCATATAAATCTTGACCAATAGTAGTAGGTAAAGATAAATATTGCTTTAATTTCGATTTAAGTTCAGGACCATAATTATCTATATCCCATTCTACACTACCTCCAGCGTCTGCTAATACTGGTTGAACTCCATCAAATTCCTTGAAGGAGCTCTCACCAGCATGCATTATTTGAGTAGCTTCATTTTCTACATATTTCTAACCATCTGTAAATATCATTACTTTAATATTATTATAAGCATCATCAGATGTATCACCTTTTCTTAAATTAAATACATGATAATCATTCTAAAGACCTGCTACTACAGATAGTTTTAAATTATATTTTTGTTCTGTATTTGCCATATTATGATTGTCCTATAGTACTAAATGCAGGACTAACCTGTTCTTGTCCATATATAACAGCTCCTGCTGCCCCACTTACTTCTATAACAGATGATGCAGGGAAGTCATCGCCGATATCTATTGTGAACGAAGTAGCTCCCTCATTCCAAGTTAATGTATAATTTCTAAGATCTTCCTAAACTGGAGATAATTTTCTAACAGTTATTAAACTCTTAGTTACTCTATGTATGGTTCTTTGCATATTAACTGTAATACTTCTAAAGTATCCATTATTAATATCAAGAGATACTACTATTTCGGATGGCTGTAGTTCTTCTTCTGGATTATTGCTAGAACCTCCACCATCGTTTCCGCCTCCGCCACTATCTCCAGAACCTTCTGGGTTATTAGGATCAATTTCATGTACTTCACCACTGTTAGTCACAATCTAAACGGTAGATGATAAATACTTGTATAATTGATCTGAACTAGATAGTGTAGAATTTTCTTTGGATTGATATTTAAATGTTTTGTAGAAATAATCATCAGTAGCTTCATATTTAGCACTTACATCTAAACATAATTCTAAAGGAATATCTTTAAAATCTACTACTGAATAATATTGCGAATTAAACATTCCATTAGTCCACAGCCAACGATACATTGTCTTAAAGTCTTCAACTTGTGATGTATCTAATTCTCCTAAAGCGTTTTTCGGACAGTATTTTATAATTATTTTAACTAAATATAGCATATTAGAATATAAAATACCACAATCATCCAAGTAATATATTGTATCATTATTTCTATTTCCTTCTAATAATACTGGATTACCAGAATTGTCAAAGTATACAACATTTTCATCCTAAGCGCTTTCAGAAATCTCTCCACAATGATATCTTCTCCTACCTTCAGAATCAATATTCTACATTTTGTAGGATGATGTAGAACCATTTAATGGGATTACTTCTGTAAATTGACCTGAGTAATATTCTTTATCTGAAATATGGTAAGCAGCTGCCATACCTTGATTATCATAAAACTCTAAAACAATTTCATCAATACCCATATTTTCTTCTAAATACGCATCCATACCTATTGTAAGATTTACTGCATTCTCTCCTACAAAATATTTCCATGCAGTTAAATTAATAGCACCTGTTCCTATTTTACTAAAGTCTATATAACCTTCTATAGAATATTCTCTTAAATATCCATATGGCATAGCTGGAGTAACTTCATAATTATAAATAAGATTAGTCGTATCAGGTTTTAACTCTGTTTCAATATCATTCTATGTATAGTATTGTATAGTTGGAATAGTGAATGTTCCAAATTTTTTGTAAATAGGATAATGAAAATAATTATTAACTAATACATCGTCAATAGTAAATTGACTTATTTGTGTTAATTTACCATTTGAGTTCCTTTGAGTATAAGCTATCCTAGTATTATTATCATAATATGTTGCATTTATATAATAATTTCCTACTAAAGGATGACCATTGGGCTCTCTAACTATATTTAATTTGGTTAATGGTTCATTGTTATAAACATTAGCCATATTATTTAAAAAGCTGGTAAGCTAAGTTTCATAAGATCCCCCTCCTGTAAATGCACCATAATTACCAGTATCTATATTAGAATTAATAGATATATCCTAAGTAACGTCATAGGATATAGAAGGTCCTTGATGTAATTCTAATCCTTCGTCACCGTGAGTATTATTTCCCCAATAGTACCATTTACCAGCTTTACTGCTATCTTTACCAGACCAACTAGATTTAGTTAAACATACATAAGCAGGATTAATATTTGGATTATCGGTATCCCAAGAAAAATTCCAATATATATCATAATCTCTATATAATATATCATTAACTCTATTATTATTTTTACCAAAAACTCCATAGGTACAACTAAATCCTGTTATTTTTTCAAGTTCTATGAGTAATGCTAACTTTCCAGAGATTTTAGATTGAAATACTGAATATCCAGAACTTAACATATTTCTGTAAGCATCTAAATCAACTTTTCCTCCTTGACTTTTAGATTCTCTTATAAAGTAATTATCATCATACCAACGTAATGAACTATCAAGATAATTAATTTTACCTCCATCTTCAATAGCTATTACGTGAATTTTTACCCATTTTGGAAAAGTACCATATATATGACTAGTATTACCTATATCAGTAATATGTCTCTCCGATAATATTTGTTTATTTTTATCATATATAACAAACTTATCCCCAGGATTTAATTTGTTATTATATATAATCTTTTTAACAGAACTGGTTTTAAGTTCTCCTGTTGGATTTCCATTATTTAATACTTGAAAATCGGCAGAACTTAGAGTCTATCCAGTACTTCCAATTTCTTCTGAAGAAATATTACGTTCAGGACTTGGAAAACATCCTATCTATGATTTATTTGTAAGTGGGTTATATGAAACTATATAAATGATGTCTCCAAATTCACAAGTTCCTACTGGTATATAACCCTCAGGTAATCTAGCTGTTTCTACCCTACCATTACCCATATCATTTTGCAACTACATTTCATTACCATTAAAAGTCACAAGGGTAGCATTTAAAGCAGAGGTTAAGACTTCGTTAGGAGTTGTATCTGGAGCTAAATCCATAACAAGTCCGCCTCCAAATGTGTTTTTAGCTGCTCTAATTGTATTAGCCATTTTTCTTATATTTTCTTAATGAGTCCGAAATATACTAGTAGTTATACTTCGATAATAATATATCTTCAAATTTTAAAGGTTCTCTTACTAAGATGAGTTCAGAGTCTCCTGTCTTATAATCCTCATCATATAATGTGAAACCTTTGTCTCTTTTCATTTTAACTCGAAAAAGTGCAACCTTAGCGTGTTCTATGATTGAGCACTCATCGTATATTTTGTAGAGTACAACCTTTCCAAATTTAAAATTTTTCCGAGGCCTACCCTTGCTATTTTTCTAACTTAAATAGTCTTCATATTGTTTCTAGGTAAGAGCAAAGTAATAATACCCATTCCATTCAATCTTGTATCTCTTATAAAGAACACGAAGTTTAATTCTCATTTTTCTTGCATAATAATTGAAGTATTTTAGAGAATTTTTCATAAGTCTTCCACTATAAAACCAGAAATCTCTCCTTCGTAGGAGAACATCGCCGCCATAGCTATTGTGTAAATATAGTGATTTCCAGCCGTACTAACAAATTCTTTTTATATCCTATATAGGAATTTCAGGATATTCTGCGGCTAATGCTTCATAATAGTCTTGAATCGTTTTCTGTACCATCAGTACTGTTTTCCTAAGTTAGTATTCTCAGTAATTCTATCTCGGTCTTTAGGAGACAAGTATATATCCTTTTGTCTAAAGGTTCTCTTCTTACTCTCCATATCTAAGGATATTTGATAACCACTGAAGTTAGAAGTTAGGAAGTCTACATCATTCC
>Ga0310694_10000904_pt1 | contig 36375 bp, 52 predicted proteins | sample 174DNAGHGhighgp2_FD_203884 | JGI IMG/M metagenome (GOLD analysis project Ga0310694, IMG submission 203884) | Sheep rumen microbial communities from Palmerston North, Manawatu-Wanganui, New Zealand - 1742 DNA GHGhigh gp2 (v2) (version 2) | ecosystem: Host-associated > Mammals > Digestive system... | reverse complement strand
ATTCCATCTCATAGATAAATCATTCAGCCCCCGCCGGGGTTTGAAAAGAAAACAATTTTTCAGGATTTTCGCCTGGGGGGTAAATTCTCGTCATTAGTCCACTTAATGATGATTCCTTTGTCGAAATATTTTTGTGTAACAAAAGTTTTCTTGTCATATAAGTATTTACGCTATTCAGGCCATAAGAACTTATCTCTTTGCTTGTGTATGTGCTAGTGGCAGGACTTGCATACAGTCACTAGGTTATCAGGATCCAGTAGTAATAACCATTTATCAGCCTCATTATACTAATCAAAGAACTTTATTGCGTGGTGTACCTCTTGTCCTGGTTTTGTCATACCTCGCTATAAGCATAGCTCACATAACGGTTGTTCAGATATTTTCTTACTTCTCAAATGCTTCCATGCATTTGAATTATAGAACTTAGCTTTATCTTTACTGTCCTCATTAGTATAGCTTACTTCTTTCTGCTGGATATTCATTTGTTTTAGATAAGTTTGTTTCTGTTCTTTATATGACTCTTTAATTGGTTTAATGTATGGCATAACTTATACTAACTATTCTACTTCTTCTAAATCCTACCATGTTAAAGGTTTTGATAATTCACCAACTATTTCTTCTAAGCGTGCAATACGCTGTGTGAGTAATGCTATTTGCTGTTCAACGGTCAGAGACTAATCTCGATTAATTTGTGCATATTCCATAATGATTTCGTATGTTTATTATATTTATACACAAAAAATCAGGACTAAATGAATACCCCTGATTACCAATAAGTTTACTAAAAATAGAGAAAAAAATAAGGAATCAATTTCTTGACTCCTTATTTTTCACCGGTGAAAGATTGAATCTTTACTTCTTCAGTTCCTTGAGCTGTGACTGCATCTCCTTGATACGAGTCTCGAGGTCGGTAATCTGCTTGGCCTTAACCTCGGCGACATACTCTGTGCACTGCTCGATGATGCTGTTCAGATCCTCAACCGTAGTCTCACCATTCTTGATGATGTTCATTACCTGCTCAACCACATTGACCGTTACCTGAACCGGTTCGTTCTTCTTGTTGTGAAGGTTGAGATAATACCTAACCTTGCGATACTTGGTTACCGTGTCATACTTGTCAAGGCCAGCCTTAGTGGTTGCGGGTAACACGTCGATGTTCTCGTTGATGAATTGAATCATCTGCTCTTCTGAAATCTTTGCCATAATTGTAAGATTTAAAATGTTAATAATGTAAATGAACTTGTTCGTTTAACCGAACACTACGAAGATAGCGCCGTTTTTCTTACGTTGGATCACCTAACTATCACATTCAGCGAAGTTTAGCACATCTGCAAATCAACTGCAAATAAAAACCAGTTGTCATCTCGACAACTGGAAAAAAATCAAATATTAAATAATATGAAAGTTATAATGAATAAAGAATAATGAATTAGTTATGAGTCATGATTGAATCACTTCAATCTACACTCTATTTATCTCCAGATAATCTTCTAAACAATGAAATATCTTTTTAAATGAACGTCCTCTGTTTGACTGTGTGACAATAAAGACCAAAGTTAATAGTTCAGTCAAATTCAATGTTTTCTGTTGTATGTGGTGCTCTATTATATATAATGTCGTAAAATAATTTGGCTTAATATCTAATTCTGCTTCCTAAAAGAATTCGTAAATCGGTTTCATGATAATACTTCATCTAAATTATTGGTGGCAAACAAATCTTTTGTTACCGCTGTTTTCCATTTTTGTTCTAACTCTTTTTGTTCACTGTAATCAGACTTAAAATAATCTTTCCAATCACTGTAATCAACAAGATTATACTCTTTTGGTGCTCTTGTTTCATCAAATAAGAAATATTTCTGATATACAATTTCCATCGTTTCTAATAAACCTGGATGCTTACAATATTCAATATCATTTTTAATAAAACTACCTGAAAATAAAACTTCACCAACTGTTATATAATCGAATAATTCTTCTAGTGTTCCTGACCAATCTACTTCACAATCTCCATTACCATTGTAAAAAAACTGAATTAAACTTTCATAACCGTCTTTATTACAAAACAAATCTTCATAGTGGATTGGAACATGCTCAAATAGTGCTTCTTCATTAACCACTAAATCAACATCTAAATAAAAATCGTGTTTATCTACTATAACTTTATCTTTCAAACCGTGGATTTTAACCACTTCAATCATTGCATAAGTTGAATCTGCCATAATTTGTATTAATTAATTTTTTATAATTATATCGCGTTGATGTTGGATTGTCTGAAAATTTCGTTGGTGGGTTGGTTGGTTGGTTGTTCGGGTGAACTTTTTTGTGTCAATTTTTGCTCATTATATAGAAAAAGCGAAAAAATTGACACAAAAAAGTTCACCTTTCCCAGCGAGTTACGCCTTCGAGAAGAAATTTTTCCAGACACTCTTCTTAACCCAAGTGCCAAGATTTACCGTTGTGAGTAGATTTTTTGTCGCATAATTCCAACATTCTTCATGAGAAGAGAACTCAATAAACGGATTATCGATTAGAGTATATTTTTTGTTGACTGCTTTGCCGATTCGCTGGCCTTTTGTCCCCGTTTTATTTTTCATTTTACCGAACTTCTTTTCAAGCTGTGGCCCAAGAGACACAGACATTAGTTGCGCTAAATTATCAGTCATACCTTCTTTTTCCAATGTCTTATTGTACCATGTAATGTCTTTACTCAGACGATTACTTTGGTTCTCAGTGAGCGTTTCGCTTTTTATTTTATCCCTTGTTTTGATAAAGCGTTTGAATTGTTTATATTTGAATATATTCCGTACCGTGAACATTTTAATCAGATTGATGATAAGAATGAAGTCCGGCTGGATCTGCAACAGTTCAAGTTTTTCCTGGTAATCTTTTGATTCTGGATGCCATAAGAAATCCAGTTTAGGTGTAGAGTCAGACCAGTTGTAAATTCTCTGGCAGAACTCCATAATCATTCTCAGACTTCTGATGTAAGCATAAGGTATATAACGACCGTTGTCTTTTACGGTGAAGTTCTCGTCAAAAATATCGCTTGAACCAAGTTCATATTTCGGATATTCCTTACCGATATAAAACTGTTCCAATAATTCAAGACAAACCTCGTCTGTTTTTCTTTCGAACACAATCTTTGGATATTTGGCTATAAGCCGCATTTCAGGCCTGTCGTTGAAATTATCTTCTTCTGAGAAATCAAAAACGTTTGCAGAGCCAATCTTCAGATCAGGATATTTGCTGAATATGTTATGGCCTGTTATCAAATACCTGTAAATGTAGTTATGGTACAACATGACAAGTTTAGGATAAAGGTCTAGTTTCTCGTTGTCTAGTTTCGTGTTGTTCCAGTAAAGCCAAGCACTGAGGTAATAGTTTTCATCTTCTCGCCATTTCATGTATTCAGGATTATTCTGCTGTATCTCGTTGATGATGTTCATAACAAGAGCATCGTATTTCTTATCGAACATGGTATCATTTGTATCTTTAGTGCCGATAAAGATAACATCAACCTCACGTTTGTTCCTGAATCTGTTTATTAGTTGCTCCACAATAACGTCTGTTACTCCGTGAAGAGGTATGATAAAGACAATTCTGTTAATCTTGTTCTTTATCTCAATACCCTCTGTTCCGTAGGTTGTTGTGACTAATATTTTATGCTTTAGGTTATTTGTTCTCTGTAGCTCTTCAACTTCAATTTCATTTCTGTTTCCTTTGTAGTAGTGCAGACAATCGTCGCCCCAGTGGCGAGCAAGGTCAGCATGGTACAGGTTATCGAAAATGACTATCTTATCGTAGTTCATATCAAGACATGATCTGACCAGACCGTTTATTGTCTCGTAAATGTTAGGGCTAGCACCACCACCTAGCATGTCGAATGAGGCGTAATAGTAATTAATTGAATAATTCTTAGCTTTGTTGAACTTATACTTGAAAGCATCTTTACAGAAAATTGAGAACTCACCGCAAGATGTAGCAGTAACACAAATACACTTTTGCTGTATCTTTTCACAACCAATAATGTCATAGATAACGCTATGTCTGTAGCCCATGGTCGTTATCACGTTGTGAATCTCGTCAAAGCATTTTATATGGTCTCTAATATCAATTTTGTTGTATGGGTTAATCAGTGATTTACAAAGAAGTTGCATCTGATTCCATCCAAGCAGTAGCTTGTCTGGTATCACACCAGTTTCGATGTACTTTTTAATGTCGTTGTTTGTTGGTATAACAACATCTTCGTTTGCTATTTCAGCCGCATAAACAGAGTCTTTGATTGAATTAAGGTGGCAGACAATGATTACTTTTTCTTCATTCTCGAATAGTTTTTTGAAGAAAAAAGATTTGCCGAGTCCACAACCAGCCTGAATATAGACGTTCTGGTTATTACGAATGTGTCCGATAATATCATAATAATAATTACCTATAAACTCGTTATCACTAAGCTCAATCACTTCGTCTGGCTCATAGTTTAGAATTTCATCCACACCTTCTATTTTCGCTTTAACACCAAAGACGATTTCAAAAAACTCAAGGTGTTTTGCAGAAAAAGAAACATAAGACTTGTTTGGTTCTTTTTTCTTAGCTTCATCGATAATTGTCTTATATGTGGACAAGTATTGAGCAGAAAACAGGCTTATTAGTTTCCTGGTAGTATAACGATCTTTGGGTGCTGCCGTTTCATTATATTTGCTAGCAATGTAATCAGCAATCATTTCATAATGTTCAACAGCTTTGTCTTTATCAGGACCAAAGAATTTAATGAATATTTTCATTAAAGCCCATCTTGATTGATGAGACCAGTTTCTGATGAAGTCTGGAATATGACCGGTAAATTCTGTTTTCTGGTTTTTGCTAAATTCAAATTTCAGATCAGTAGTTTCTTCAAAATACAGTTTTTCGTCTTCATGTATTTTGTCCATATCAAGACCATCCTGTATCTGGCCGAATATTTCGTTATCGTGTAAACAACCGAACCTAATTGGGTAGTTAGACATATAACACAACTGTGCAGGTCTATCAGAGCAAGGGTCTATAACACCATCTGTTTTCGCTAACTCACCATAATTTAGCTCCGTCATTAGTCGCACAATGAAAACAACAAGTCTGTCTGCTAGGTACTTGAATAATTTTTCTGATTTTTCAGGAAGGTCTTTGAAGTAAAAAACAATATGTAAAGATGTTCCTGATGCCGACTTTTGAATAAAGTAAAAATTGTTAGGAATACGAGCATTTAGAGAAGCATACAGGTTATCTTCTAAATCTTGAATATTGAATGGTTCTGGATATTTCTTTGAGTCAATATCGAGTATAACAGCACCGTTCCAAAAATTCCAATCAGAATAATCTTTGCCCCATCTGTAACCAGAATCAAAAATCTGTATAGCAGGTAAATAATCCTTCACGGTTTTTGGATTGATGTTAGCTTCTGAAAATGTAGTTTGCAAGATTTGACCATTAAAACAGTATCTGTGTGTGTTTAGTCTGTCTGTTGATACTAGTTCTTCAATGGATAAAGTTTCGCAAGGTGTTCCAGCGAATGTGTGACCAGTTTTTAAAGGTTCATAAGGTTTACCGGTTTCATCATGCTTGAAACCGTGTTCAATAAAGTTAAATTTCATACTTAAGATAATTTATTTTCAATTTATTTATCTGAGTAATTTTTATTTTTAGACAAAAATAAGAAAAAAGTTTTATATGATGTAGACTTTCAACAGAATTTGAGATAAATATATTGAATTTCAATACTTATAAATTTATTTTTCAAAAAGAGAAAAGGCCTGTCGTGATGACAAGCCTTTCTCGTTTTAATGTAGAATCAGGAATCAGTCAAGAGCAGTCATCATCGCTAAGTACTCTTGTTGTGTCAGGTTCTTCTCTGCTTCATCGATGCTCTTGTAGTAAAGTTCAGAGAAGACCGGGCTGAATTTCTGGTACTGCGGGAACTGTGTGTTCTCATAGCAGAACCAGCAAAGGTAGTTGAGTGAGAAAGCAAGTTCAGTCATTGCCTCGGCATTGGTTTTCCAGTTCTTGATGAACTCATTGTAGGTCTTGGTGATTGCATTCTTGTCGCCCTTATGCTCGCACACCATTGCGATAGCAAAATCAGAAACGAATGTGTACTTGCGTTCACGAGGGTTGACACACTGGCTGAGAAAGCTCTCGAAGTTGGCTTCAACGCCTGCTGAAAATTGAAAGATGTTCATTGTTGTACTGAATTAAAGGGTTTGAAAAACGGGATACTTGCCACAGCCGTAGCTGTTAACCAAACGACGTTTCATCTCAGAAACAAAAGACTCTGTTGCAGAGAACACGATGCCAGTTTCAGGGTTGTACTGGAAAGGCACATTGCGGGACATCAGGTAAGAGCACACACGGGTAGGATAACTCTTGGTGGAGAAGTTCTTAATCTCCTTGTTGTTGATCTTGTTGTTCATTGTCGTAAATGATTTAATGGTTAATAAAAAAACTAACAACACGAAGATAGCAGAAACGGTAATCCGTTGTATCAGTGGAGATTAACTTCTAGTAAAGTTTAGCATTAAGTCGAAAAAACGCAAATCCGATTTTCGACTTTTTGAACTCAGATAAATATAATAAAAAAAGAGATTTGAAATATGAAAGAGAATAAATCTAACTGGAACTGGGAGAACATTGATTGGGAAGCTATATTTGCATTAATATTTTGTGCTTTTATAGCATTTATGATTGTGTACAACTTATATACTAAAGTAAACATCAATAAGACGAATAAAGCAATCCAGGAGTATTGTTTATAGTCTGAAAATGATTCATATATTGTGATAACGAATAACGGCGATACCATTTGTCCAGATAGCATTACTATTGTAAAAAATAAAATAAAAAATTGATATTATGAGATTTGAAGACAAGTACATGTTTGAAGTCGGTGTTAAGATCGTTGAAAGGACTGAACCACAAAAAGACGATTGTTTCTATTTTGATAAATTACCTGATGAAATAAGTAAGATGATACGAGAACGGGCAGAGTAGAGAAAGGCTGACAGTGTAATAGCGACGATTAAGTGGGATAATGCAGAATTGAAGTATTACGGAGATGAACGATAAAGCGAAAGAATTAACTGACTCCTATGTTTGGGAGATTGAATAGAATGGAGATTTCATCTTGGTGAAGAGGACAGACCAGGATCCGAACAAACAGCATTACGACTTCTTAGACCTGCCAGATGAGTACATGAGTCAGGTCCAAGTTAGGCCTGAAGATATGCTGTTCTGACATTATAAAACTCACATAAACAAGCCGTGTCGCTTTGTATGATTCCGATAAGTAAAACATATACCGGACAAAAAAACAAAGCGACACGGCTGATTTATGACGATATTATTTCTCTTCTGAGGGTGGAGATAATGGTAGAGGTGCTTTATCCAGACTTATAACTACTCCAGGTTCTCTATAGTTAAACTTAACAGTTTTCGATTTACCTCGTTTAAAATTGATAGTAAGAACTGTGTAAAATTCTTGTTTTTTTCCTTTTACTCTTTCTCTTTCTGCAATAACGCTATGAACACACAATAACAAGATAACTCTCTTTTCATCAAAATCCAAACTATCAAAATCAGGACCAGAATCAATAGAAGTTAATAACTTCTGTATACGATTGATATAAGTTTTTCTCTCCCTAAATTCATTAGCTTTAGCCGCTTCTTTACTTTGAAGCAGATTATATTTAGCGACATACTCTTCAGCTGTTATTTCTCCATTATTCCGCTGCTCATTTAATTGTTTAAATGATTTCCCCACTCTTTTTTTCCAAGTTTGTTTTTTTCGTTTTTCCTTCTCAATATTTTCAGTTAACCAATATCTCCATTGATTCTTGTAGCTGAAGTCCTCAGGATTAAACGGTGAAAACAATGATTCTCCATTAGGTTTAATGATATATTCATAATATTCTTTGAAGTGTTCTTTTACTAAATCCCAAACAATTTTATCTGCTATTGCTTGAGAAAATGTAACAAGCTTCTTATATTTAATACAATATCGACCATCCCCACTTCGATAATATTTTTTATTATTATTATCGTACAAAATACCAGATAACAAGCTACGTGACAAAGTTCTTTCTTTTTCTCTTTGTTGTACGCATTGATATAAATTTTCCGATATAATTTGAGGATAATTGTTTTTACCTGTTAAGTTTATATTATTAACCCAATTATAAATATTCTTTTGAATCGTAGTTATATCATGAGAATCATCAAGATATCCCTCTTCTATTAACTCTTGTGCTATAGTAGTTGGATGCTTATAAAAAACAATAATTTCTCTATATATCCTTCTGATTAGTGCTGCTTCATTTTCATTGATATGATAATGTCCGTTTTTATCTACATAATACCCCTTAATAACAGTGCTTCCTTGATGCTTACCTTCTTCAATGGTAAGCCTTCTGGATCTATTAACTCTATCTCTATTACTATTAATTTCATCTATTCCAAATTGTACTAGTTCGATCCATTTTTTATAATTATCATTAGTCTCTTCACTGTTTTTCCCAAAGAATTCTATTCTACTTTTTGATTTTTTCCTAGAATCAAATGTAACAAATTTAACTTTTTTATTTTTTAAATAATGAAACAAACATTCGCCATCGTCTATTCTTCGTGTGAACCTAGACATCTCAGCACAATAAACAACTGCGATATTACCTTGTTCAATTAGTTCTTTGAGTTGTTTAATGGTTTTTCTTTTGTCTATTGTTTTTTTAGAAGCAGTTTCAGTGTCAGAAATTACCTCTATATTTTTATCTGAATAACCATCTGCATAGGCTATTTCACGTAATTCACGTTCATAAGCTGATAACATATGTGTTTGTCGAGTTGTCGATACTCTGCAGAACAATATTGCCTTACCTTTATTCTTCATATTTAAATAAGTTAATGATTTCCGCAAAGTTACTACACGACCAATAAATAGACAAATGTATTTAGTGAAAAATGAAAGATTCTTCATTTATAATAGTTTTCATCATTCTGACCTTAATTGATGCCTTTATACTGATGTTGTTCTGCAATTACGCACTCACATGGTTCCTTGATATAAGCATTAACGTTTCATTCGGTAAGAGTCTGTTTGTTATACTGCTCGTATATCTGATACGGATTGCAGGAGAAATAAAGGCAGATAAATAAAATGTTATAATTCATTTTCATTGTATTGGTTTAAGGGCCTGCTGAAGTTTGGTTTTCAGCAGGCCCTGTTTCTTATATAATGTGTTCTAATTTATAGGTCCGTGTAGTGTCATTCTTGGTCTCTTGCTTTCTTTAAGTACTATCTTTTCTCGTGTGTTGATTTCAAAATCCCATACATCATACCATTTCATGTGTATTTCAAGCGATACAATAAACCGTGTTTGTCGTTCAATGATAATCTTATCAATACAGTTTCTTACTAACTGAATTCGTTCAGCAATAGACATTTTGTCATAATCCAGTTTATCTGAAGAAGACGTTCTGTCGCTTTCTAATCGCTTAATATCTTCCTCGGCTTTTTTCATAATTTGTGTGTATTCAAATATTAGTCTATGGTGTTTCTCTTCAAGCTCATTCGCTTTCTGTTTTGTTATCTTACCTTCTATATAACGCTCTTCAATGCGTTCAATGATTTCCATTTCATCAGCACCTTTTTGAGTCATTGTATCAATAATTTTATTGTTTCTTTTTATTTCCTTATCCACATCTTTAAGCCATGATTCACGCTCATAGACGAAACGATATCTGTGCTCACGTTCAACAAAAATCCAAATGATAGGGTCAATAACAAGCCATGAAACTGTAGGGCCTTTCACACGTTTAGAGTAATAAACTCCATTTGCTTTATTGCCTGAAAGCAGGAATCCGGACTTACGATCGTAAATTAATCCTTTAAGTAACATGACTTCATCTTTTGGAACAGCATACACACGAGCCTTTTCACATTTAGTTTGTGCCTGGTCATATAGTTCTTGTGAGATAATTGCTGGGTGAATTCCGTCATTACCTGTGTAATATTCACGATGTAAAATGTTTAACACTGACTGAACAACGGTGAGATAAGCGGTGTTTGTTCTCCATCCTTCATTTTGTAAGTCACGTGCAATCTGTCTTACTGATTTGCCTGAAACATACTCATTGAAAATTCTGCGGACATATTCAGCACCATGTGGATCGATAATGTACCGGTCTTGTTTATCGGTTGAGTAACCAACGGCTATTGAACCACCCCAATGTAAACCAGCAGCTCTTTTCTTTTCAACACCTCTACGCATACGGGCTTTACGGATAAACCCCTCATTTTCCGCCATTGATGAAAAGATACCAAAGAAGATGTTAGCTGTTTCAGATAAAGTTCCATCATCTTTCAACATCTTCATATAAGGGTTAAGAATGACAAGTTGCACTTTGTGCCTTATCAAGTAGTCTCTGATAGAATATAGAATAGATGGTTGTCTTGAAATGCGAGAAACCTCGTAAGTATAAACAGCATCTATTTTCTCTGTCTCAATGTAGTGCTTAAGTTTATTAAGACCATTCCTTTCTTCTTCTGAAAGCAGTACGGCTGATTCTTTGTCCTCGATGGTTATGATATTTGCTGGTTTGTAACCGTCTTTCTTAATCTCATCAAGGACCTTTTCCGTTTGTTGAGTCAGATCCTGGTGTGCGGTACTGACTCGTGAAAGCAATATAACCTTTGACATAATCGTTTAGTTTTTAAGTTGTTGTTATTTCGATAATGCAAAGATAATATATTTTTACCATTCTGATATAATTTTCTTGAGAAAAATATAGCAAAAAGGTAAAAATAAGACATTTAGAACAGTATTGGGGAATAATAGAACACTATTCCTCATCAAGATATTGTTGAATGCAGTTACCGACATAAGCTGCTAGGTTTACCGGTACAGCATTACCTATCATTTGTTCTCTTGAAGTCTTAGTTCCCTCAAAATGGAAATCAGCAGGGAATGTCTGAATCAAACTTCTTTCATGTGTCGTTAATGGTCTGATACCTTCTAAGTCTTGTATCGGATCGTTTGCGTGAGGCTGGTAACCAGCAGGCATTGGGCGGTTAACACCCCTTATGGTTGGGCTTGGTTCATTAACGCTGAAAATACCTCTTCTAGCATAGCTTCTTGGGTGTCTGTAGTAATACTGGATTCCTATATCACCTAGAGATTCCGCAACAGTCATATCATGGTCTGCCAGATTCGCGTTTAATTGGTCCGTAATGAATCCTTCTTCAGCACCTAACCTACCAATCAGAAAAAATCTTTTACGCTTCTGTGGGACACCACAGCGACTTGCATCAAGAATTATTTGAGTAAGTCCATAACCTGCACCTAGAAAAATCTCTCTAGCTTCTACCAGTTTCTGAGTTTTAGTGATTCTAGCAACGTTTTCCATTACAAACCATTCAGGATGAACATTAGCGACAATCTGAGCAAAGCTAATAGTCAAGTCACCTCTTCCGTTATCTTCATCACGTAAACCAGCGCTTGAAAAGTCCTGACATGGAGGACCGCCAATAATCATTTCAGGATGAAATGGTATAATCGCATCAGTTGCCAAATCAACATTGCTAAGGTCTAACTGAATAACAGGATGGTCAAAGTTATTTCCATAAACTATTATGGCATCGTCCCAGTTATCATAAGCGGCAAGCACTTCATGCCCTGCATTCATAAATCCAAGGCTTAATCCACCGCAGCCACAAAACAAATCAACGCAATTCATAATCAGAACAAATCAGGACTGTTAACAAGTACCGCATCAAACCTTCTTTCAGGACTGAGCAAATTCTGTCCACCGCCAAGAATAATGTTTTTAATCTCGTACTTTGAAATCCTAGGTTTCATCAACTCTGGACTTTCCAAGAAACGATGTGTTTTGTTGCCGCTAAGAGCAAAAGCTTTATCATTGGCGATATTATAGGACTGTAACCGTACGATTCGCTTATAGTCAAACGAGTTATATGTTACATAGTCAAGCAGCATTTTATAAATCCAGATTATTGTTCTGTGTAACCTAGAAATTCTTCTTATTTCTGCATTATTATCTGTACAACACATTTGAAGGATTGATAAGTTAGACCACACAAAAACATCTAAACAGTCTTCTCTCAATCTCATCTTTGCACCATCTGTTTTCCAAATAGGTTGAATGATAAGCGGGTCTTGGTCTTCACTCATATCTTTTGAAATATCGAGAACAGATTTTTCTATTTCTCTATAGTGTGGTAAGACCTCACCTATCTCTTCCCAATGGTTTATTTGTGGAACGGTAGCCAGTAACTCTCTTAACCTTTCTTTTTTAACAGGTGTATCGTAATTCATGCAGATACTACAAGCTACAAAATTAATGGTTGGAGGACGCATAACAATCTCACTTCCCCATTGTGATTCATCAAGGTCTTTTGTTGTGTTATCAGGCAATGCCGTTAACTTAATCTCTAAACCGGTTAAAACATCGCCTGTATTGAAATCAGACATAACCAGGTCTATATGTTCACGTCCGCCAGAATAGAAACGTTCATAAGGGGCGAAACCTGCTTCAAAATTATAGAATGCATCGTCTGATAAAGGGTCCAGACCAAACAATTCAATCGCAGAAATATATCTGTGCTGTATCTTGTTTTCTTTGTCTGTGTAGATATAAACAGGTGATAATCCTTTATGGTGCATGTAAGCGACTAGTGAAGCAGGAAAAGAACTGTTGAACTGATTCTTTCCCCAGTTTTCAGGATCTGTATAATCCCTGCTTGAATGTTTCTGTCCAAATAATCCTGGTACCATAATGATATAATTTTAGTCTGCAAAGATAATGAAATTAATTGGAGATATAAAAAAGAAAAGACGAAGATATTGAAACCCTTGTCTTTTTCTTATATGTATTTAAGATATTAAGCATTAACTTTTTCTATAGTCCAATCTAATACTATATCACCAAGTTCCATGTCATAATCCATAGGATCCCATTCAGCAGCAGCATTCAAGACAAGCGTTCCTTCCATAGCAACACCGCTAACCCAATTACTTAGGTAAGTGTCTGATGGCTCTGTTGTGAACATCGCCTTGATATAATTCAACTTAGAGCAACTGTTAAACATCATGCCATAACAACCAGAGACTAGTGTTAATGCAGGTAATTCAGGTGCTTTAGTTATGTTAGAACAGCTCATAAACATGGCGTTATAACAATTTGTACCTAAAGTTGTTGCTGGTAGTAATAAATTTTCAACAGATCTTAAACCTTCACATAATTGGAAGAGACTCTAAAATGCATAAGCAGGTACAGTTGTCTGGTTTTCAAAGTTTTCGTCGTAGATTAAACTCATTACATTACCTGATGCATCAACTTTTCCAGTTAGATTAAACACTCCTAAACCAGCAGCTGGATTTGGGTTATTGCCCTTGAAATATATTGTTTCACCTGCTGGTAAGTTTAATTTACCCTCACTTCCAAAAGTCATGTTAGACCAATTAACGCCGTCTGATGAATATTTCAAGTCCACGTTATTATTTGAATTTAAGAATATAACACTTGAATTCTGAACAGCGGTCAAAGCCATATAATTTTTAAGCTACTAAGTTTCACCTTCAATTAAGATTTCCTAAGTAACTTCGTCCAAAATTCCTAAAGATGGATCAACAGATTTAACAGTGATATTATGAGAAACATCTATCGTATCAGGAACAAACGTATAAACGCTTGAGTTGATTAAAGAAGCATCAACATAAAGCTCAACATTATCACGTCCAGAAGCTGTTACCGTGTAAGTAGTATCATCATAATCTATTGCTGCTAATGGGACTATATATGTCGAAACGTTATTCCAGTTTCCGCCTGCATTTTTGTAAGAATTTATGGCAGAGTTTTTTACGTAAATTACTAAATTTGGCTTTATTGTTAATGTATTACTCCCAATGGTTGGAGGTGTATCAGATAAAAAAGTAACATTATATAAATCTACACTTGTAGAAGTTTGAATTCCTTGGTTTTCTATTTTAGTAATGCTTGCAGGAAGAACAAGTTTTGATAACCACTTTACACCACCAAAACAATTTTGTGGAATAATTGAAACATCTGTTCCTATTGTTAAATTGTTTATAAAAGAATTATAAAAAGCCATCTGTTTCAATGAACAATTAATGGAAACATCTGTAAATCCATAATAATCTTTTAGGGTTCCATAACTCAACGAACCACCTATTGTACTGAAAGAACTCTATTCCAAAACAGTATTGCTACTGTCTATAATTAATGAATAATTACAACGGTTTACTTCTCCATATCTTGATGGTTTTACTCCAAAATTATTAAAAGCGGAATTTCCAATTTTATCATAACCTGTAAAATTTAATGTTCTACTCCCATTAATTTTATCTATCTTAGCATTGGAAAAACAATTGTTTCCTATTTCTTTTAAAGTGTTAGGTAAAGTTATATTTGATAATTGTGTATCTTGAAATAATAAATTTTTTAGTTTAGTCGTCCCTTCTGGTATTTCAAACGATCCCTAAATATCACCTTCAATCAAATCAATTAACGTGCTTGTATCAATACCGTCTACGCCACCGACTTCCATTTCCTAAATCAGTGTAGGAAATTCGTCCAAAGTCGAGCTATCACCAATAGTCAAACCTTTTTCTTCTAACGCCGATTTAATACCGGCCTTTGCAGTTATTAATCTGCTTAATTCATCTGAAATTGCCATAATTAAATAGTCGAAAGTATATTTTGAATATTGCCGATCTGAGCATCGACATAAGCTGTTGTTGCGTAAATGCTAACATCATTTGCTTCAAGCTTGTTACTTACATCATCAATAGTGATAAACGTGCTTACATCATCACTAGTCAAATGATTGCTTACGTCAATAATCTTTGCATAAGTCTCGTCAACCTGTTCAGCTGTAACGAATGTGGTCCAAACCTCGTTGAATTCAGTCTTAGTCGTGTAGTTCTCTGCTAATGAACTATTCAAAGCGTAAGCACTCAGACTTGCATTCTTAACGAAATCCTGATTGATAGCATTTGCTGTCAGATAATCAGTTGTCAGTTTAGTGCTGACGTTTGCAATAAAAGTGCTGACATTCATAATATTAGTTGACAAATCAGGAATATCTTTAACTGCTGTGCTTGTGTTAATAACATCAATGACCTTATTCTGGAATGTATAGTTATTGTCCACAACATTACATATAATTTCGTCAATATTCTCCAGGTCACAATAGTTCTCGTTTACCCAAGTCTCTGTAGCAAACTGACTGACATCATTGTCTGTTATGAAGCCTTCTTCGCTAACCCAGAAGCTAACATCAGCAATAGAAACAAACTAGCTAACATCGTTTTTCATTGCGTAGTTAGTTGAGACACTTGAATTAGTTGGATAGTCTGATAATTCACCTGCCAACTCTGATTTCTTAAGATAAGTTGCGTTTACACTTGCATTAGTCGGGTGGTTATTATCTACATTTTGTAACTCTGTTTTTGTTGCATAGTTAGCAACTAAGCTTGAATTTGTAGGATAACCAGTCAAGTCAAAATCTCTGACTTTCGCTTTATCTTCATTGGTATAGTTGTTATCTGTGTGAACATAATTAGCATCAACTACAACACCAGCAGGAAGAGAACCGTCTAATGCAGCATCTGCAATAGCTCTGTCAACCTCTGACTTAGTATAAGTCTCGCCTGTTGTATAATAGTTACTTAAAACTGAAACATCAGCTTTGTTTGCCAATGCGGATTCAAAACCGTCAACACGAGTAGAAACATCGTTTACCTTATTGGTCACATTAGACAAGTTCTGGGACATTATTTCCTGTTCGCTTGATAAGGCATCAACTGAATGGTTTAACGTCGATACGTCGCGCGATAACGCGTTTACTGATGTATCTAAACGGTCAATAGAGCCGCTTGTTCCACCGTCAATAGTTGAAATTATATCTTCAATCCTGTTTATAGAACTGTTTTGAACAGAATTGATTTCCTGAACTGAAACTATAGTTGCCTGAATTTCTTGAACATCTTCATCTAAATTATCGATTTCTAATTCCATATCTTGGAATTTAGAATCAATAGTTGTGCCGTACATTGCCTGAACGTCTGCATAATCAGTCTAGCCCTGACCTTTTACCAATTCGATTTCAGCTACATAGAACTAGCTTATTTTCTTAAAATTGTCAGGATATATTGGATCTGGTATCTGCATTTCAACAACATATTGCAGAACACCCGGTTCAAGTCCATGGTTATTTAAAACAACTGTCAGTGTATTACCATTGTTGATTAATGTGTTATTCCCATAACAAGCGCAATAAACTCGCCCGTTCTTTCTGGTGAAAAGTCTAACTTGTCTTATCACAGATGGGTCTAAAGTTTCACCCGTGGCCAAGGATGACAAATTAATCTCAAATGATAAATCATTCGTAAAATGATAGTAATTCATAAATCAATCGATTAATTTTAAATGTTATTTTAATATTTATCATGGTAAAAAATAAAAGTCCCGGTTAAGGGACTTTGTTTTATTTAGGACTATCTGTTCTTTCAGCTATAATTGATGTTGTTTCATTAAATGTGTAGCCAAGATAAGAATATGAATAATTAACAGTCAATGGTAACTCACCTTCATCTTTCAAATCAGCAGCCACTGTTATTGTGTTTTTATAACTCCATCTGTTCGTCAATGTTGTTGAACCAGCAGCTATTGTTCCACCTCCGTTATACACAGTTACAGGTGAAGCAGAGTTATTATATTTGATTTCAGCAGATACAGTTATTGGATAAGTTTTAGCCTCGCTTATGCTGAAATCAAGTTCACCTTCAAGATTGGTAATCTCTGGGAATGTATAATCGAACATAACCCAAGGAATATCTACACTAAATGTGAATGCTGGTGTTGGAGTCCAGTTTTCATTCTTTAGATACAATGAGAAGAAATTGCTTGGTAACGGATACCAGAACGAGCTCACCGTATCAGGGTTATTCAAACTGTGATAACTGCAATAACCATCTGATGTCTGCATGTAACTCGATATAACAGGAATAAAGCGATATGTTTTGTCGTATGCGTTTAAATCACTTGGAACTGTAAACGGCAATCTCTCTGAATCATAATCCAATATAGAGCAAATACGGTAGAAATAAACAGACATATCGTTACCAGTCCATTTATCATTCAATAAGAGACCTAAACAATAATTATCTCCACTCTGATTAGCTATTGCAGTGTAGAATTGGAAATTGTTATATATCTGCTATAAATTCATGCTACCGCTGTTATCTATATATCGTGTTTCTCCTTTTTTAGCTTGTCCTTGATTCGTGAAAGCACAGTTAATCCAAGGACTTGCATAGTGGTCATACCATCTGAAATCACCTAATCTCCAAGGTGCTTCTGCTGTCTGATATGTCCAAGTTTCCTCGTTAACACAAGCATTCCAACAATCAATGGCATTGTTGTACGACTAGCATGTAAACCCATCATTAACAGAATAGAAATCCGCATCTGTCATGATAAGCTTATTCTTGGTAACTGGTTTGTAAAAACTCCAAGGGTTAATCCTGTTGCTTGTACATAAACCGCCTACATCGTTTTTATTTTCTCCTAGTGTGTTTCTTACTAATGAAATTGTTATTCCGTTTCCTGGTAAAGCCATATTGTTTTATATCGTTTAATTTTAACTGTTCCAAGCACTTATTTCTCTGTCTGCTTGTATGCTGCCGTACACTCTTAACACTCTGTTTCCGCTTGAATCATAAGTTATGCCGAATATATCATTCATCCAAGTCATATCAAAGACTATATCTTGCAAATCATCGAAATCAGACTTTAACTGATCTAACTCAGCTCTTAATTGTCCAACAGAAACATTTGTTGTGTTAAGTCTAGTCGATATATCAGATATCTTGTTAGTAGCGTTTGTTATTCTGGTGTTTACTGTATTAAAGTTATTACTCATTCTTGTCGATGTGTTCTGAGCATAACTAGAAACATTAGCTATATTGCTTTCTGCAGTCATTACACGCTCATTCAGATCAGTAAAGTCACCGTTTAATGTTGAAATCTATGTTGAATAACCATCCCACTAATTAACCTTAGTTGTGGTGATTCCATCAAGAACTGATAAGTTGCTGTGCGTATGTTGGTTGTTGCTTGCATCAACGAAATTGTTAAACGCCGTAGAAGTCAGTTTGTCCAACGTGGTTTTGTTGCTGTGGGTATGATTTCTTGTGTATGCAGTATTCCAATTTGATATTGAACTATTGTTAATACCGTTTAGAATAGCTGCATTGCTATGAGTATGACTATTTGTAACAGCGTTATTCCATGCACTAACTGATGAATCTGTAATGCCGTTTAGAATTGACAAGTTAGCATGTGTGTGACTACCTTCACCTGTTATTTCCAGATTATCAATTAAATCTTTCAAAACTCGTCCTTGATTTGCTGATAAAGCAGCACCAGTTGAGCTTGAAGTAAGATTATCGATAACTGTTATATTGCTAACCGGTACAGGTGTATCACCTGAATCAGATCCGGCACCCCAAGCAGCTACTTCACTATCTCCAACAAATGAGTATGCAGCATGAATCGTGTTATCAGAATCATCAAAATAGAATGCATCATCAAGCCATTCCAATACACTAACTCTGGTTGAAACATTAGCCAATCTAGTAGAGACGTTATTTAGTCTTGTAGAGACATTAGCTAATCTAGTGCTCACGTTATTTAATCTGGTAGAAGTGTTTGCCAGATTAGTAGAAACGTTACTCAATCTAGTTGAAACTTCATTAACGTGACTGCTAACATCATCTATCAATATTGAATAGCTGTCCCAAGTTGATACCTTTGTACTGGTTATGCCATCTAAGACTGACTTATTCGAGTGTTGGTGATTTCTTGAATAAGCTGTATTCCAGTTAGATATTGATGTATTATTGATGTTATCTAAGATACCTGAATTAGCGTGTGAATGTTTCAAGTTACTTGCATCAGCCCAGTTAGTCACATCAGTCAATGTTATGGTATCCAAAACAGCTTTATTACTATGCTAGTGGTTTCTACTGTAAGCAGTATTCCAGTTAGATATTGATGTGTTGTTTATGCTATCAACAATATCTAAGTTATCATGTTCATGTCTTAAATTAGAAGCATCTACAAAGTTATTAAACGCTGTTGAAGTCAACTTATCAAGAGTCGTTTTATTACTATGTTGGTGGTTTCTGCTATATGCTGTGTTCCAGTTTGAAATAGAAGTATTGTTTATTCCATTCAGTATCTCAATATTTGGGTGTGTATGCGCTGATTCTCCTGTTATCTCAATACTATCGATTAAGTCTTTTAATACTCTACCTTGGTTAGCTGATAAAGCTGCACCTGTAGAAGTTGAAGTCAGATTATCAATAACAGTGATATTGCTTACTGGGGTTACTTCTCCTGAATCAGATCCAGTGCCCCAAGCTGCCACCTCATAGTCACCAACAAATGAATAATTAACGTGAACTGTATTATCTGAATCATCAAAGTAGAATGCATCATCTAACCACTCCAATACACTTAATCTTGTTGATACATTGTTCAACCTGGTTGAGACGTTATTAAGTCTTGTGCTTACATTGTTTAACCTGGTTGATGTATTAGCCAATCCAGTAGAAACGTTTGCAAGACCTGTTGAGACATTACTTAACCCAACTGAAACATTGTACAAACCAGTAGAAACGTTATTTAATCTTGTTGAAATATCTTCTACATCAGTCTGTGTTTCACTTAATCTAGTTGAGACGTTATTAAGTCTTGTACTTACATTTGAAATAGTTGTTGAATAACCATCCCACTTAGTAACCTTAGCAGAAGTTATTCCATCTAAAACAGATTTATTAGAATGGGTATGGCTATTCGTTGCAGCATTATTCCAAGCATTAACTGATGAATCTGTTATTCCGTTAAGAACATTCAAGTTTGCGTGTGTATGAGCGCCTTCTCCAGTCACTTCAATATTGTCAATTAAGTCTTTCAAGATTCTACCTTGATTAGCAGAAAGAGCAGCGCCAGTTGAAGATGAAGTCAGGTTATCTATAATGTTAATAACCGGCGTTTGTTCTCCTTGACCGCCACCACTTTCACCTGATCCCCATGCAGCAACTTCATAGTTACCGACAAACGAATATCGGCAATGAAGAGCATTTTCTGTTGAATCATAATAGAACCAGTCATTAGCCAGATTCCATTTGCTCACAGAAGAGTCAGAAATCCCATCTAAGAGACTTTTGTTAGCATGGCTATGTCTTAGGTTCGATGCATCAACAAAGTTGTTAAAAGCAGTCTATGTGAGTTTATCAATAACTGATTTATTACTGTGGGTATGGTTTCTTGAATAAGCCGTATTCCATTGACTAATCGATGAATTAGTTATTCCATCTAAGATGCCAGAATTAGTGTGGCTATGTCTCAGGTTTGAAGCATCAATCCAGTTAGCGACATCAGTCTGAGAAATACCGTCTAGAACAGTTTTATTGCTATGGGTATGTCTCTGGCTATAAGCCGTATTCCATTGAGTAATCTTGTTAGAATCTATCTAATCAAGAGCAGATTTATTGCTGTGTGAATGACTGTTACCAGCTGCATTATTCCAAGCATTAACAGAAGCGTTACTGATTCCGTCTAACACATCTTTATTCTGGTGTGAATGTCTTAAATTTGAAGCATCATTCCAGTTTGTTATTTCAGTTGAAGAAATACTGTCCAGAATAGGCATATTAGCATGAACATGACCAGTGCTGCTCTAAATAGATATTCCTTCTATCATCTCTCTTAATGTAGAACCCATGTTAGCTGACAAAGAATCAGTGCTTGAATCAGAATAAAGGTTATCAATCACAACACAGTCACAACCACCACCTGAACCGGATCCACCACTTGAATCACCAAGTCCCCAAGCCGCTACCTCTGAATCACCGACCAAGACATAACGGCAATGCACTGAATTCTCAGAACTATTCCAATAGAACCAATCATCAGCGCTTGAATTTATTACCGTATTATAATTGTTTGTGACATTAGCAGTTGGTCCTCCAGCAAATCCGCCGCCTGAACCGCCTGAACCCGTACCTGTCTTTTTAGGTTTCGCGTAAGACTTAATCTGTATCATAAAATATTTATTCTATTGATTTTAACTTAACCGTGACTGTGTTCATCTTCAAGTTTCTTGAAATACCTAGCACATAACTCTCTTTGTTGATTCCATTGGATTCATACTGATATTCAAAGTTAATATCATTATCATGTAAAGTCGTTTCCATAGTGATTTTAGGTGTTGAGAAAATCCTGTAATACTGATCCACATAATGCTCTTCTGGTTTAGCCGTTGTGTGTGTATTTGCATTATAGATAGACCTAAGTGGAAGATTAGAAGTCATATCTACAACCGCATTCTGATTAATGCTTGGACTGATTCCTTTTTCTATTGATTCAGCTTTACTAAGCTGTGTGATAAACTTGAATGTAGTATCGTCATTCTTGCTGATGTATCTGTCTGTTTCATCAGAAACATAAATCAGGTCATTATCACCAAAATCATCAGCAGAACCACTTGAATAAATCTTAGCTTCAAAATCCTTAATGATTATCGATTCAAGATGTGATAAAACAGACTTAGAAGCAGAAGTCCATTTAGTATGTCTCCAAAAACTTGGGTGTCGTCTTGTTATCTGGTCATAAGTGAGGTTAATGGGCCCTAATATTTTGAAATCAACCTTACCAGAAAGAGCATCAGCAGAAGTTATAGGAATAGCTGTACCTTCACCATCAATGTTCATGGTGTAATCAACTGTGTTTTGTAAGTCAAATTCCTAACCAATGATATAATCACCATCATCTGATGTTTTTGGATTTATGCCAAGTGAGAAAGTCTGTTTTGAATAAGTTTGTTCAACACCATTTTCATCTGTGTAAGTCTGAGGAACACCACTATTAACATCAACCCAGGCAAATTGCGAATGTCCCCATTCATCCATATCATACTCAACAAGTCTCTTATTGCCGATTATGAGTTCACATTCCAAGATAGGTAATTTACTGATTCTGTCTCGTTGATTATCGTTCCCGTTACCTGTAGCACTATATTTGTAGTTAAGACTTTTAGGTGTTGTATCACTAACCCATAACTACAAATTGTTGTACGAATAATCGTAAACCTAATCTTTTCTTATTTCTTCTTCAGGTATATCTGGCCAAGCCGCAATAGCTGTTTCAAGACATTCATCGTAATCAGACATAATAACATCTGTCTTTTGTCCTGGATATTGGTTTTTATAGAAACGTCTTGTGTACCATTTTCCATCTTTATGCTCATCTGTTGGAACAGGCCAAATGTTACCTGTTCTTTCCGTATGCCAGTCACCAGGAATATCTGAATCATATATAGTTGAATAACCCTTATCTGATTTTGTATCTGGATGTCCTGAAGCAATCCAATTCTTAACATTTAAGTAGTGATCTGATTCATAGCATTTAGGCTAAAGCAGTAACTTACCAGAGAAAACAATATAGTTTGTTGACTCACTATCTGATGGTGAATAAACACCGCCTGACTGTGTTGAAATATATTCCATAATTGGTGATCTCAACTGCAATATATTCTCATCTGGATATGGTTGTATTGTGTCTGCTGGATCAGTATTATTTCCGTTTATCGATATAAACAAATATGAATCCATATCAATACTTGATATAGGACTATCATCTGTCGCATCTTTCTTTTCAACAGAACCGCATTTCATGATTAATGGTGTTATCTCATTTTGTCTTGTATATAACGGAACCAAATATGGATACTAACCCCTTCCATTCTCATCAAATGAAACCTAATCATTAATGTCTCCTGTTGAAGTATTCAGTTTCCAGTTTACATTATACATCGGCTGAATATACCATTCAACCTAATGAACATTACTATCTGCAACAGCACTACCCCTAACAATATTAACCCATGGAACTCTTGCTCCTTCTCCTTCACCTAATGCCCAAAATTCAGTCATATAATGTGTTATTCCATCATAGAATGATTTAAGTGAATTAGAGTCAAGAGGACTTTCAATAATTGTATCTAAAGCTTCTAATTCATCTGTAACCTGAATCTGGTTATAAACCTCTGCAACAGTAACATTGGTATCTGATCCGGCATAATTCTCTTTTTCCAACTCTATGAGATAACCCTGGCGAAGCTTTGTCCTTCCATTCTTAAGATTAATCCAATAAGAAGAACCTTCACCCATCATGGTATCCCAGTCAAAAATATAAAATTCACTTCCTTCTTGTAAGATATGAAGATTCAAATACCGCATTATCTCGTCCAATACAGCCTATTTAGTCCATAAATCGTCATACGTCTCACCAAGTAGATAAGACTCAAAGATGCCTAGGTCTGAGAAAACGGATGCGATACGGCTCGATTCTACGCCTTTTGACTAGTCGTACCAGATTAGATTAGCACCATCAAGAATATCAAATAACATCTCTTGAAATGAAACATTAGTAGCATTCTGTTTTGCCTCAGCATAAGTAGATAGAGTAATATCTTTATAAGTCAGATATTCAAGTGTTCCTAAAACATCATTAGCAGTTAATGTAAAGCTTTCTAATTTGTGAGCAAAACCCTATGAGAATGTAACTGGTTCCAGATAGCCATAAAACATGGTGAATCTCTGCATACTGTGACCTGTGTTGACATACTTGGTAACAGTAACAGAAACATCACGAGCATTATCAGCAAAGAACAAATCACCCATATAATCTTCACAGATTAAATTGATCGTGCATTGCTTTGATAATATATGCTGGAATTCGTTTTCAACGTCCTGAATAATAGAAACAGGCTCATCGCCTGCAAAATATATTCCGCAACCTTCTTCATTTATTGAGTATGTTGCGCTTTCTTCTGATTGTTTTTCAATTAAGACATTAACATAATTGTCATTCAAATCAGCAAAGTACCCTTGTATCGTAATCATAAAGTTGTCATACCGTTTATTCTATTTATTAAAGAAAACCTGAGTCCGTCAAAGGACGAACCCAGGAAAAAAATCAAAAATAAAATATTCTATAAAATGGCATTATATGGTTAGGTTCGGTATGCAAACCTTATTATTTATCACTGTTTTTTTGCAAGTGTTTTGTAATTCTTGAATGAACCATACAAATCAGCTCCTCTAAGCTTAAATTCAACCTGTCCTGTTGTGTTTGGCTAATTTCCAATAGTTGAGTTTCCGTTAATCATGTTCCACAATCTGCTTTGCTGTCCTTGGTTAAGAATCATCTCACCAGAATTAACCCTAACAAGATTCTTGTCACCAACTGATTTACCTCCTGAAATGATACCACCAGAAGCATAACCGGTAATTGAATGTAACTGACTAACCATTGCGGCTAACTGAGCCATTGCTGTAAGTCCAAATGCAACCCATCCCCAAGGTCCTAATTCAGCAGATTGAGCTATAGCCTGACCTGCACCTAAAGCAATCTGTGCAATAGCCTGGGCAATAGTTCCAGCTACATTTAATTCAGGACTATCAAACGATAAACTAGACATAACATCACCGAATGCACCAACCGCTTCACCTGCTCTTGAAAAGCCTGTGCTCATTTTTTTAGTCTATTTTATAACACCGTCTGTTGTTTTTGCTTCACCACCAAGTTTAGTCTGTTCCGCATTAACTTCTGCAATCTTAGATGATACCTGCTGATAACCTTCTGCTCCAGCTTCACCTAGTTTCTCGTATTCTTTTTGAAGTTCTTTCAACTGTTCAAGAAGAGCGTCGTTTTCATCCATCTAATCTTGAATGAATGATAGTTTATCTTCATTTGATTTAGGCGGTTCTATACCAACAGCCAATTCAAAACTTGACTTCTTACCAAAATCCTCTTGAAGTTGCTTGTACTCTTTGTCTAAATCGTCTTTTGATAAAGAAACACCCCACTCAATCTTTTTGCTTTCTATCTGCTGCTCTAATTCTTTATGTTGTTTCTTATATTCAGTAGCATCAAGTCTAGTTGAAACATTAAGCTAATTATCTTCTAGTTCTTTAAGTTGCTTTTCAAGTTTCTCTATCTCATTAGGCGGTAACTTGAGGCCTTTTTCTATCTCTTTTGCCTCAATCTTATCTTCAAGATCTTTAACCTGTTTGCGGTATTCATCTGCTGATAATTTAATCTTACCTGTTTCTTGATCCTCTTTAAGTTTCTGTAACTGTTTCTTTAAAGCAGGCACACCTTCTGGATCGAGCTCTGGATACATCTCGATTTTCTTCTTCTCAATCTAATCTTCAAGCTCTTTAACCTGTTTTTGAAACTCTTCAGGTGATAACTTGATAAGTCCTTTCTTATATTTGTCTTGTAAGTCTTTTAACTTCTGTTCCAGATATTCAAGTGAACCTTCTGCGGGTGCATCTTTCTTATCTTTATTTCCTTTACCTGATTTGCCTCCAGGTGGTGTGGGTGGTGCAGGTGGCTTTGTATCATCATCTGTTGTCGTGTCTGTACTAAGAACATCTTCAGTAGTGACTTTATCGATATGACCATGTAATGCTTGATTCAAACCGGAGGCAATATTATCGCCCATCTCTTTTCCTAGCTTTAAAGCATTATCTGCTGTTGCAGCAATAGTTTTGTCAATATCAGCACCAATCTTGCCCCAATCACCGGTAACTAAATGCTCAAATGCATCTGCAATACCTTCAATAGCTATACCAAACTATCTGAAAATAGCTTTAATAATCGCCCATGCATTTTTGAAATTTACTGCAATAGCTGCAATACCTGCTCTAACCAAAGTTGATTTATTGTACAAGTCGATGAATCTATTTATAATCTTGGTCAGATTTTGAAGAATGTAAATCTTCATCTTCTTACCCATATCAGCAAATCCACTACCAGCCATTCCAAACAACGATTCACAAGCGTTATTCCATTCCCTAGTAGTGTTAATGAGCTCTTCTAATACCTAACCTTCTTCACCTGTTTGTCCTTTTACCTCATCCATGTTAGTGCTCATGTTAGCCAAAGTTTGAACAAACGGATCACCAGCTGCCACACCTTTCTTTCCAAAAACATCTTGTAATACGGCACCATATGCCTGAGTATTTCTATCTGTATCTTTTAACGCTCCAGCAATATGCTAAATAGCACCAAACATTGTCATTTCACCGCTTTCGACTTTCTGTATCATAGCATCTGCATCAACACCAATACTTGCTAAGTCTTGCTTGGTTTTCTTACTCATGTTTCCTATATTTTTAGAAGCCATTTGTATAGCAGCTGCACCATTTTCATCAAACAAACCTGATCGAGTCTAAGCCATTACCGCCGCAAACTCTTCTCCTGATAGTCCTAAATCCTTGAATACAGCTTTATACTATTTTAAGTTATCCAAAAAATTACCATTCAAATCACCACCAGCGACAAAACCATCCTTAATCTAATTCAATGCAGTCTCACCATCAACACCAAAAGTTTTCATCTACTAATCAACTGCATCCAAAATTTCTTTATAATCATGATCTGTAGCATCCGCAACTGCCTAAATACCATTTGTCAATGAACTAAGTTGATTTCCATCTAAACCTGTAAACTGTTTCGTTAACCTCTATGTCTCTTCCAAGTGCTTGTTATAATCGAAAAATGCTTTACCTGCTAAACCAACAGCAGCACCAACCGCTGTAACAGGATTAAGTAATGAGCTAAATGCTCCAGCCATACCAGATAAACCGGTTACTGTCTTTCCTAACTATCCACCCAGTCCACCTAATATGTTTCCAAACCCCTTTGTCGTGTTTGATACTTGGGCTAATGAAGCCTGTGCTTTTCTACATGCACTGTTAAGTTGTGCACTAAAATTTTTATCTCGTAAAGTTAACTCAGTTTTTAATTGTGCTGCCATTGGTAATTCAAGTATTTTTGTTTAGCATTTCCAGCATCTGATTCTGGAATATTGTGTTTCTAATTTTTCCCTCTTCTGATAGTTCTAATTCTCTCTCTGGATTGTCCCATGGTAACTCAAACATATCAGCCAGTTTAAGCCTCTTCTTACAGAATTTCTAAGCAATAACCAAGCTCAAAAATCTTGTTGTTTCCCATTGAGATTTATCAACATAAGGGACAAATTGCAATATGTCGTATAACTCATAGAAACGCATCTAATCCATGAAATACTCATGTGTTATCATCTTCGTTTCTATCACAGTCAGCCTGTAGTAATAGTGTATAATCTTATCTTCTTTTACTACAGGCGTCAGGCGTTTTTTGATTCTTCTTTCTCTTGTGGTATAAGTCTCAAGTTATTGCTCTAAAAATCCACATACCACTTAATGAACTGGAACAAAACAGTCGGTTTCTCATCTAACATCTTAACACAATCATCAAATGATAAATCAGTATCATCTGTAATAGCAAGATAAGTAGAATAGAAGTAAACAAGCCATTCTGTTTCAGTCTAAGCTGTGAATGATTTATTCTGAATGTTTTCATAAATCATGTCTGCTCTGAAAGTGAATCTCAATTCAATCTCTCTGTCATTAAAATCAATCGTCATAATCGTTTTTCTGTTTTTATTATTTATCAAAAGAAAAACCAGACTACCGATCAGGTAATCTGGAAAAAACGTTATTTTTTATGACAAAGATAATGTTAATTAATCGCCGTTTCCGTCACCGGTTACATCATCACCTTCTGGATCGAGTTGTTCATCACCAGGGTCTGTTAATAAAGTCGAACCGTATGATTTAATTGGATTAGGTACTGTGTCAAGAAGAGCGCCAGAACCTGTAAACTCAACTGATAAAGTTGCAGTCTCACCATTGTTTGCAGTGATTTCACAAGAAGTAACAAGAGCGTTACCATACTTAACCCAAGCAGTACCAATAGTCCAAACTGCATTAGTGCTAATATCAGTTACAGGCTGAATACCAGCAGCCCAGTCTGTCTGTGCTACTTGTGCCATGCAAATGCTATAAGATTCACCCTTGTCGGCCATACCCATAATAACAGAAGCATTAGCAGGGGTAAACAAATATTCACCACTCATGCTCCAAGAGCTGCCGGTAGTTTCAGTATCAGGATGTAAACCATGGTCTTTAGAGCTGATTTCAGTCGTTTCATTTGAACGGCTTAATGAATGGCTCTAACCATAAGCTAAAGTTTTCCAACCTTTACCATCATGGTAGAAAAGGTTAATAAGATTACCTTTTTTGTAATTAATTGTTGCCATATTTTAAAAATTAATTTTTAAAAGTTATTTTTATATTTATTCGTAAACATTTTGCATCTTTAATTGAAAAGTTAGATTCTGTACAAATACATCATCTACTGTATCTTCAACACAATCAAAGAATCTGATTTCTGTTATTCTCACGTTTTCCTCTTTGTTCAGATACACTTTATAATCAAGTATATCTCTAATTATCTAAGCAATCTCCATACCTTCTGAATACTCATTTGTCACAACTGCTATTTCAATAGTGACTAAATCTTCTGTCGGTATGTCTTTATTATAAACAGTTTCTAATGCTGTTCGCTTTATGCTAACAAATGGAAAAGTTGTTGGCTATAACACCATAACTTTTATGTTCTCAGCTTTAACTATATCAGTCAAGTTCTCGTCTGCTGCTAAAACCTCTCTGATATACTTGTTTGCTTTTATTCCTGGTAATGTACTCATCAGAATTTCTTGTTATTTAATTTTACTATTTCAGCCTCAATATCTCTAGCCATATTTGTTTCTTGGACTTTACCTCTTGAAACAGCATCATTAAAGAAGTATAATGGCTTTATTCGGCCAATATTACGACCATGTGTGTATTTACGACCAAGTGAATCGACATAAGGTTTCTAGTATCTGTCACCGTTTTGTCTTGCGCCACCTTCAAAAAATCTAGCCCTGAATGTTCCGGATCCAGACTTTCTAGTACCCATAGTATGGACTTTTAGACGCAATTCACCTGTACCTTCATTCTTAATCTTAGAAGTGCGAATAGCATCTATCAATCTGTCTGAGAACTTATCTCCTTTATGTGAAGCTTTAGGCAGTTTAGATTTAAATACTTTCCTGGCATCTCGCTTGATTGCCTGACCAGCCTTTGATAAAGCCCTTCGTTTAACAGCAAACCAATCTTTATCAGAGAAATATCTAACCATTCTCTGCATTTCGGTCGTGTCAACGGTAAACTATATATCATTACTCATTTATTAGTTCTGCAATAATAGTTTTTCTACTATATGTTTCCTTCTCTGGATTTATCGAGATAATGCGATATTTCTTGTCTTGAAACTTGATTATCATTGTATCTTCAACAGGACAATAAAACCTCACCACAAAAGAAACTGTGTTCTCATAGAATATCTCTTCATTAGAAACAATTCGGTTACCATTATTCCAAATAACATCTGCTCTTGTTGTGAATGCGTCAGTATAAGTAGTTATCTCATGTCCATACTCATCAACGGAAACAAACTATTTCTGGAATGTTATATTATCTTTCAATAAACCTGATTCCATAATTAGTTATATGTGTAATTTTTGAATTGTTGTAACAGATATTGATATGCAAGCGGTACTTCTTTTAATGTCAATGTAGAAAGAGATTCACGGTTATTGTACCAGTTTCCAATCATCAATAACATCGCATGAATAATGCTCTTTGGTACTAAACCGTTGTCATATTCAAGTTCTTCAAAAGAATATCCTAAATGCTTTTCAACTGCGACTTGTGCCACATCTGCAAGCCCTTCTAAATAACTGTCATCATCAGTAAACCAGTTATCAATATTTAAGTGTTTCTTTATTTCGTCTAATGTGAGATAATCCATAATTTAAAGCCTCTTTTGTTATTTATCAAAGAAAAATGGGAACTCCAACCAGAGTCCCCGTTGTATATAGTTAACTGCGCAATTATGTTGCTATAAAAAACCTGGGGAACAAGAATTCATTCCCCAGGAAAAAGAAAATAATATGGGAAATATAAATGCTTTTTATTAGCCATTACCACCTGCTGATGGACGTGATACAGTACCGTAAACAAGAACATCTTCATCGCTACGAACTTTCTTCCAGTCAAAGTAAGCGTTAATCACGAGACGAACACAACCATTGATAGCCTGTGTGTACTCATCAACTACTACTTCAATGTCACCGAACTGTGCAAATACGATGTTGTCAAAATTACCGAATGCATACATCGTGGTAGGAACCTGTGAGTTAGCGATAACCTCAGTACCATCAATGTTGTTGCTATTCAATACGAGCTCGTTAGTGAGAGCTGATTTAGCCATTGAACGAACAATAGCTTTAGCCTTATTGCTCATCAAATATTTCTTCTCACCACCTACGTTGCTATCATCAACCTTAGCTTCTGCATCACAAAGATCTTCGTAAGATGCAATGTTAGTAGCAGTAATGCCGTTGAAAATACCAGCAGGTTTTACTGTAGTTGCAGCATCTGCACTTAAGAAAGTTTCCTGCATTTTTGAAACAAGTGCATTATAAATGTCACGTCTCAGAGCATCTTCAACACCAATAGTGTCTTGAACGATAAGTTCCTTGGAAATATCCATATAAGCTGTGATACGCTTAGGTTGCAGCAATACAGAGCTGAAAGTAGGATTACTCTGACCAGCAGCAGTAACTTCACCAACCCAACCTGCAGTGCCTTTGCCCATAGCTGGAACACGAATGTCGCTCAGTGGCATACCAGAATACATGCGAACACCTAACTTAGCGATAATAGAATCAGCATAAAGGGGTTCAAGCAAACCAGGAATGGTTTCCTCAATCACGTTGTCATGAACACCATTGCTACCGGTTACCTAAATAGCACGGGTTTCAGCATTCAAATTGAACTTCTTAGTTCCGTTCTCTAATGCGGAACGAATCTCTTTAGTAATAAAAGTTTTCATATTAATATGATTTCGTTTAGTTTTATTATTTATTTCCTCTTCTTCAGAGTCTTCATTTTCTGTTGTTTCTTCTGGAGCCTCTTCTTCTGGTTGCTCTTCTGGAGTTTCCTCTTCTGGAGTCTCTTCTTCCTCCTTGGTCTCTTCATCTGGAGTTTCCTCTTCTTGGATTTCCTCTTCTTTAGGTTCATCTTCTTTAGGCTCTTCTGTTTCTGCTGGTTTCTCTTCTTCTGGTTCATCTGCTCTGTCAGCAACAACGTCCAAAAGTTCACCAGTAAGTTTGTCAATCTGAGATTTCAATGTATCGATCTCTGCAAGATTATTGTCAAACATCTGTTGTTCTTCCTAAGTCATCTCTCTGTTTTCTGACTTTGCCTTATTCATAATCTCACGGCAAACCAAAACCAGTTCTGATTTCTTGGACTTTAATTCTACAATATTCATATATGATTAATGTTTGTTTTATTTATCTAGTTCATCAAGTAAATCTGAATAGAATTCATATACTTTATTTATTCTAGTTTGGCGCTTACAGTGCTCTATATCTCTTGCCTGACATTCAGTTGCTTCATAAGCTGGATTAATAACACAAGAAATATCATACAACTTTTCAATTTTCAATATCTCTCTTACTTGTGTTCCATCTGAATTTACGGTCCATTTTTCTGATCCCTTATCAAGATAATCAAGACTAAAAGCAAATGAACATTGTGTTATCTCACCTCGCTTAACATGCTGCAAAAGTTCTTCACCCTTTGCGGTTTCCGGACATTCAAACCTGAATTTAAGTCCATGCTGGTCAATAGTCAAATCTATATTACCTTTACCATTACGCAATCTAGCCATCATGTAATCGTCTCTGTGATTCATGTTTGCTATAATATCAGAAGAATTAATCAGATCCTAGTTTATAGCACCAGGTCTTATTATCTCTCTGAACCCACCTAAATCAGCAGATAAAACATTGAAAACTACTGCATATCCTTCAATAAATCTACCTTCATTTGAAGCTATATCTGCACTTCTGTATATCTTATTAATCATAATTACTCTTTAGCTACTATATTTTGTGTTGTGTCTGTATATGGTCTGCTTAACGCGTCGCCATCTTCTCTCAACGGTAAACCAAGCAACTCTCTCGCTTCATTAACCGATATGATAGCTGAATCTACCAGTGTTTTAAGATACTCAGCAGTCGATTTCATATCAACCCTGATAACCGCACGCTCATCAAAATCGAAATACAAATCATCGTCTTGAATGAGTTTCCTGTTAAGCTCATCTTCAAACAGAACGATATAAGGTGATAAAGTCTGAGTCAAGAACTGCAACATAATAGCCTCTGCATTCTGGTTATTGTCTGTCAATAATGAAACAGGAATATTGAAATATCTCGCTATATCTTCAACATTAAATGTCCTGGTATCGATTAAAGCAGCATCATTAGCTGTCTGGCTTATTGGTTCTAATTTCAAGTCAAACGGTAAAAACTTCATCTTGCCGCTTCCTGTGGTCGGATTTAAGGTACCCTGCATCGACCGTACCGCTTGATCTGCCTGATGTTGAGTCATTGGCTAGGTTGCATGTAAAATCGCGTTTATATTGAGTCCAGAGCTGTAATAATCAACCGCAGAATCTTCTGCTGCATTTGCCAACTGTAATGCTCTTGATGCAAATGTAATAACCGGAACACCAATATAACCGTTATAAGTGTTCTTGAAAATATGAATCAATTCAGCGGGCAATAACCTTTCACCCCTGAACATGAAATAAGTATCTGCTACATTATCATTGAAAAACGCTGATACTTCACTTGCCGGGAGATAAGTTAAACCGACTACCATCCCGTCTGTAGCCCTCTCTATCTTAGCGTAACCGTTACCGTAAAGCAACATATCAGATACCATATTCTTAATCAGATTAAACTTAGTCAGTTTGTTCTTTTCGAAAACCTTCTGTAAAGCTATCTGTGTTAATCTTGTCTTTGTCTCTTTGGATTTAACGTTAATATCCATCATCGCAATGCTGTTAGAAATCAATTCTACACATGCGAAAACAGTAGATATTGATAAAGCACCACGTTTACCTGGCGTTTTTGTTAACCTGAATTCACCGACGTTACAGCAAGCAAAATCGTTTGAACGTTTTTCCTCGTCTGTTAACTATGGTACCATTTCCTGTACTACTTCTTTCTTTCTTGAAAATATACCCATGACTATATGTCTATTTTTGTACAATATATTTATCTGTGGAAAAATAGATAAATAACTTGGTTATGATTATTGGGGCGAGTCTTGTGATAAGACAAGCCCTTTAATTTTTGATATAAATATAAAAATTAATAATCATAACCAATGAAAAAAGAAATATGGAAAGATATACCTGGATATGAAGGTTTATATCGAGTAAGCAATTTAGGGCGAGTATTAAGCTTAAATAATTACCATCGCACAGGATCAAAAATATTAAAACAACGTATTAGTAAAAAAGGTTATCATTCTGTTGTTTTATCTAAAAAACAAATAAAAAAGACATTTAGAGTTCATCGCCTAGTGGCATTAGTGTTTATTCCTAACCCAAATAATTTACCTTATGTAAATCATAAAGATGAAGATAAGTCAAATAATAGAATGGATAACTTAGAATGGTGTTCAGATGATTATAATAGACATTATGGAACAATGTTCAAAAGATCCCATCAATCAAATATAGAAAGTCGGGGTCGTAAAGTTGCTTGTTTAAATTTCAAAGGAGAATTAATAAAAATATATGATTACATTAACCAAGCAAAAATAGATGGGCATGATAGATCAGGAATAATACCAGTCTGTCAAGGTAAACGAAAAACATATCACTCTATGATCTGGAAATATGCTTGAATAAATATACTATAGAAATCAATAGTATTTTATCATGTGTAAATTAAAAAAGTGGGGATTAGACCACAAAATATTTTTAGCATATCTTGCTTTTCTTGCCGGAATAGGTTTTGGTATAGCTGGTTTAGTTATACCACCTGCCGGATATATTTCTAGTTCTGTTCTTATTCTTATAGCTCAGTTATTTGTTTTATCTGGAACGTTCATCGGTCTTGATGTGAAATTTGATGTACAAAACAAATATTTTCATGCAAGACCAAGCTCATCAGATGTAAAACAAGATCTGCAAGAAATAGAAAAGGCAGTAAATGAACAATACGGGGAAATAAATAATCCGTAACAATCCCAATACATAACAAAAATCAAGACCGACTAATTAATAGCCGGCCTTGATTTTTGTTTACAAATGTAAGTTATTCTTGCTATTCTGATACACTAAATGCATATCTTGGACTTAACAAGTAGATTCCTAAACTTTGCAGCATTGCAATGACAATATCGATTTTCTATTGTTTATTTGACTTTATAGGCTTGGTATTGAAATTGTTATCTTCCTTAATAACCACATTAGCGAAATTCCATCTTGTCACCACATTGCCATCTATAACAACTTTACCTGATAATATAAGTCGCTCAAACTCTTTTGTAGCCCTGTTAAAGCTGCCCAAACCTTGTGCAAATGGCTCCATCATCACACCTGAATCCTAAGCATTGATCACAAACTAAGAACTATTATAAGCATCATAAGCCACTTTTTCAAGCACATAATCATTATTAAAGTCAATCAAATCTCGCAATATGAAATCGTAATCAGTAACATTTCCTGGTGTCGTGTATAAATGACCTGCCATTTTAGCCTTCTTATAGAAGTCTGCATTAGGTGAATTAACTAAAGCATCCTCTGGTAAATAAGCTCTACTATAAAAAATGTACTTGTCAGGATAATATTCTCTTTCTGGATTAGGCGGAAACATGATATTAACTGCCGTTTCATCAGATACACTTGCCAAGTCAATACCTCCAAATGCTAGTTCTCCTTTAAGCTTGTTCAGATCCAACTTTTCAAATGACTTCATCACAGTCTCATCAGTAATCCATGTCTCTTTGCTCTATACCCACTAATTCATCGTCTTTGTTATAACATCAATTTCTGATAACGGGTTTGTCTTAATGTTCTCTATTCTGTCTCTGATATATGACTCTCCAACCGTAACACCTAAGTTTGGATTTGCTTTCTTCCATACAGCTGGATCGTGATAGTCATCACCCTCATCTAAAGTATAGATTAATCCGAATAATGAATCATTATCTACCACACCTTCAAGCATATCAATAAGGCCTTTTCTTATCTCTGTGTAATATGGACCTGTCAGGTTATAACCTGCGGTCGTTACAATCATTGATAACGGATTATGTCTAGCACCCTAAGAAGAAGCCAACACATCAAATAGCTTGGTATCTGTAGCAGCATGAAACTCGTCCTCTACATAGAAATAACTACCGTAACCATCGAGACTTGCTGCTTCACTTGCAAGCACCTAAATGAATGATTCTTTCCTGTCAAACTTAATCCTGTTTATTGTCTGTCTCAAATGCTTCCTTTTAGGATCCATTCTCTTGCTTATACCTACACACATATCAAACAAGATTTTAGCCTGAGCTCTAGTGTTAGCCACAATATCACACTCAATACCATAACCACCTTCAAGCATTGCATAAAGAGACATTGCAGCAGCCAACATAGATTTACCTGTCTTTCTACCGCAATCCAATATGATGTGCTTTATAACTCTGTCGTCTGTGTCTGTGTAATACCAGCCATATATGCCGTACAGAAACCACTTCTGCCATTGCTCTAAGATAAACGGTTTACCTGCAAACGGCTGTTGGAAATGTTTAAGCTTCTCAATAAAGTTAACGACATGATCTGCTTTGTCCGGTCTGAACTAAATATCCTCCCTGTCAAACCAGGACAAATAACGCTGAGCCGCCAACTTGATATATCGGCAGCTCACCATTTTTTCATTAACTATATCTTCAGCGTATTGTTTGTATTTCTGTAAACTATCTTCCATTAACCTTCAAAATTCTCCATAAACTCGTCTGTATCGCTCTCATCTCTCATCAGCTACTTCACCTTAGCCTTTGACATAACAGTGAGTCCAGACTTGGTTAGAATCGTCTGTATCGCGTTCTAACAATTAAAGAACAGACTAATACTTGGATTTCTGGAAAGTCTCTCTTTACTTGCTGTAGAAATATTACCGTTAGCCAGAATATCATCGTAGGCGTCAAACATCAGTTTGAAGTTCATCGCCAACTGATCTAGAGAAGAAATCCAAGCTGAATCTATATCAGTAAAAGTTTTCTTCATTGAATCGATAAAAAGTTTCATCGTCTCTGCTGTACGTTCACCGTATTTCTCAACACTGTATCTATTATCTAAATTCATAATCAAATGGTCGTTTGTTTTATTTATTATATCATGGACCGAAAAGGCCGAAAAGCGTCATTTGCGTCAAATGAACCA